>Ga0082212_10000714_pt1 | contig 48441 bp, 42 predicted proteins | sample TergutNt197P3_FD_71548 | JGI IMG/M metagenome (GOLD analysis project Ga0082212, IMG submission 71548) | Neocapritermes taracua P3 segment gut microbial communities from Petit-Saut dam, French Guiana - Nt197 P3 | ecosystem: Host-associated > Arthropoda: Insects > Digestive system > Gut ... | reverse complement strand
GACGGGAGCCCCTCAAGGTCGCTCATGCCCAGCGCCCCGCCTGTTGATGGCTGGATTATGACATCCGGGCAAACCTTGAGGATGGCCTCGACGCACTCTTGGAAACGATCCTTGCTCTGTGTCGGCGTTCCGTCGTCCTCCCTGACGTGAAGATGGATGATCGCCGCTCCGGCGTCGTATGCCGATTTAGCCTCCCTTACTATTTCCTCTACCGTGTACGGCACTGCTGGATTGTGCTCCTGCGTCACTTCCGCACCGCAAATCGCTGCTGTAATGATCAATTTCTCCATTTTTTCCCTCCTGTTTTTGTTATTCTATTATTGAGCATCATTATATATCCCTATGCTCTGCAATTGTCCTCCTGCCTTGAGCATTGAATATCTCCACGAATTCGTTCGCCATCGCCACTGAGCGGTGCTGCCCTCCTGTGCACCCAAAGGCGATGTTCAAATGGTATTTCCCCTCCCTGATGTAGCATGGGATCATGTCGCTTATCAATTCGCTCGCCTTCCTGACGAAATTGGCGCTTTCCGGTGATTTCATTACGAACCGCCTAACTTTTTTATTGTTCCCGGTCAGTTTTTTCAGTTCTGCTACGTAGTAAGGGTTTGGTATGAATCTCACATCGAACACAATGTCCGCTTCCAGCGGGATGCCGTTCTTGAACCCGAAGGATTTGATGTTCACAGTAAAATCCGAGGCCTCGCCCCCACTGGCAAATATCTGCTTGATCTCCTCCCTGAGCCTCATCGATTTCATGTTCGACGTGTCAACGATATAATTCGCTAGATCCCTGATGCCTTTAAGGGCGTCCCTCTCCTTTTGAATGCCGACAATCGTGGAAAAACTCCCCGACAAAGGGTGCGTTCTTCTTGTCTCGTTGAACCTGCGGATAAGCGCTTCGTCTGAAGCTTCGAGGAAAACCAGCTTGTACGGTATCCCCATGTTCTTCAAGTCGGCCAAGCACAATTCGATGTCTGCAAAAAATTCGCCCCCCCTGACGTCCATAACAAACGCCGCTTTGTCGATCCCGTTCTGTCCCCGTGCTGCAAGCCCCATGAAATTCTTAATCAGCGCCGGAGGCATGTTGTCTATGCAGTAATACCCCATATCCTCAAGGCAAATCGCTGCCTGGGTTTTCCCTGCCCCCGAAAGCCCTGTAACAATTACCGCTTGCAAATTGACTCCTCCTTCAACATTCCACTATGTTCACTATCCTGTTCATGTCGATGTCCGCTTCCAAGGCTCTTTTTATGCTTTGTTCGCACGAGCCAACTTTTTCAGGCGTATGCGCGTCGCTGCTTATGATGAACTGCACGTCCGTCTTTGCCGCCTGCCTTATCGCTTCAGTCGTCATGTACCCGTGCTGGTCGTTTATTTCAAGGTACGTCCCCCGGTCGGCGCAGGCTTTGGCTATCTCGACCATGTCAAAGAGCCCTTTGTCCCCAGGGTGGGCCAATATTTTAACCGGGTTTTCATAAATCGCCTTCACTGCCATGTCTGTGTTCTTTCTCATCAGCTTGCTGCGGCCCGGCAGCTCGAACGGGCTGTAGTAATCGATGAAATTTCTCAAACCGTGCCCCCTTCTGATGCCAAAGTGGTAGCCTGCGATTAAAAAATCGTATTCCTTCAACTCGTTTTCCTCAATGTCCAAGCCGCTGCCGGTGTCTGTAATGTTGGCCTCGACGGAAAGAAATATGTCCATTCTCGCATATATCCTGCGCAGCATTTCAATTTCGTTGCGCATGCTTCGTACTTCCTCCCTGTCAATGCCGTAAAAAATGTGGCCCGGACCATGATCCGCTATCGCAATGCCTGCAAGGCCCTTTTTGTCAGCCGCCCTGACGTTGTCTTCTATTCTGCCTTTGCCATGTGAATAGTACGTATGAGTATGATAGTCGTACTTGATTTTATAGCATTTTTCCATATCACATACCTCCTATAACCCTTACTTCAGGCTCAAGCTTCACCGCAAATTTGTCATAGACTGTGTGCCGCACCAGATTCATCAGGTCGATGATGTCCGTCGCGGTGGCGTTCCCGTTGTTCACGATGAACCCCGCATGAAGTGCAGAAACCGAAGCGCCGCCCACCGACAGCCCCTTTAGCCCGCAATCTTCTATCAGTTTCCCTGCGAAATGCCCGGAAGGCCTCTTGAAAAAACTTCCGGCGCTGGGCATTGAGACAGGCTGTTTTGAATTGCGGAGTTCAGCGAACTCGCGCATTTTTTCTTTGATTTTCCCAGTGTCGCCATATTCCAGCTCAAAGGTGGCGCCGGTTATAACATCTTCTGCGTCCTGTAGTGAACTGTGCCTATAGGAAAAACTCATGTCCTCTGACGAAAGCTTGTATCCCTGTTGCCCGTCCTTTGAAATTATGTCCACGCGGCTGACCACGTCTTTCATTTCGCTTCCGTAAGCCCCGGCGTTCATGAAAACCGCACCGCCAACGCTGCCCGGAATGCCCGAGGCAAACTCAAGGCCGGCAAGCCCCGCTGCCAGAGCCGCCTTGGCGGCTGCAGCCATCGAAGCGCCTGCGCCAACAACAAGCCTGCAGTCTGCCGCCTCTATCCACGAAAACGCCTCCCCTATCTTGACTATCGCCCCCCTGTATCCGTTGTCGCTGACGAGAATGTTTGTGCCGTTCCCGATGACCATGTACCCGATACCTGACTGCGACAACGCAGCAAGCACCTGCCGCAGCTCCCCGATCCCGTTTGGGGCAATCAAAACACTCGCTTTCCCCCCTGCCTTGAAGGAGGTGTACAAGCGCATGTCACAGTCGCAAACCGTGCTCACTGCCGGTATTTTCTCAAGAAGACGCAAAATGGCGCTGTCTGGCATTTTTTCCTCCACTTATAAACAAAACCTAGCAATTATGCAGTCAGTTGAATGAGCAATTCCATCTTGTTCAGAAGGCTTCTCTCCGCTTCCTGGTAGAACGGCTGCGGGTCCTCCTTTTTCAGGTATTCAATTACCGAACGGTTGTACTCCTGCTCGCTCATGCTTATTTCGAACACAGGATACCCCCTTTCCATCAGGAAGTAGAACATTGCCGCCCGCGCAACGGCTTCGGAGTACATGTCGAAAGGGTATGTTTCGATTATCCTGTGATGGAGGCAGACAGCTTTTAATATGGGGTTCGCCTCCATGTCCTCCGAATAAAACCAGTTCATGAGTATGTCCATCTGCTCTTCGATTTCCGACGGGTGCGGCGGGTTGTGATTGATGGACAGCAGGACTGGGTTGCCCTTCCTGTAGTGTGCTCGTTCACCTCCGGCAAGCCTGCTTTGAAAGCTGAACATCATCTCCTTGCTCAAGCAAGACGATATGGCAAGGCTGTCGCCGGCAGATTTGAACAAGCCGCCGTACCTCTCAACGATTACGTGATCGTCCAGACTTGCGTCTGCAACCAGATCCCCCCTGAGAATTGTCTCCACTTCATGCCTGCTCAGAGCGCATCCGTCAAGCCTCAGGGAACTGTGTATCCAGTCGGCCATGTCTATCTCTTGTATGTATTTGTTCGTCTCGCTGCTGTATGGTTTCCTGTTCTCCAGTATTATCAGCTTTTTTTTGATCTCGCGGAACATAGGCGCACCCACAACTTACACTGGGTAAACCGCGTCCTCTTCGTTCAGAAGGTTGAAGTCAATCCCGTACTTCTTCTGTGCCCGTTTTTTGAAGAATTCATCCGCCGGCTGCGGGAACAGTGCTTTCGTCAAAACGTCCTCTGGCTGCTCCATGAACCTTGCGCATTCTTTTTTGATTGATTCAAGCTCCGGTTCGATGAGGTCTGCAGGCCTGCAAGTCACCTGAGCATCGTCCCCGATGATCTTTTTGACGATTTCTTTTTTTATGGGGACGGTAGTCTTGCCGTACATCCCCTTGACCAGCATTTTTACTTCGTTGGGAACCATCTTGTAGCGTTCGCCGGTTACTATGTTCAACACTGCTTGCGTACCCACGATCTGGCTGGTAGGCGTCACCAAAGGCGGGTACCCTAGGTCTTCCCTCACCCTCGGTATTTCCTTCAGCACGTCGTCGTATTTGTCCATGGCGTTTGCCTGTTTCAGCTGGGAGACCAAGTTGGACAGCATCCCTCCCGGCACTTGGTATATTAAAGTGTTGATGTCCACCCCCATAAGTTTGGGGTCCATCAAGCCGCTTGCTATGTACTTTTCCCTAATGGGCCTGAAATATTCCGCCGTTTTGTTGAGCAATTCGACATTTAGCCCGGTATCGTACTTCGTGCCCTTGAACGCTGCAACAATAGGCTCTGTCGGCGGCTGGGATGTGCCCTCTGCGAACGGTGAGATTGCGGTGTCGATGATGTCGACGCCCGCCTCGACCGCCTTCATGTACGTTAGGCTCCCCAGCCCGCTTGTGGCATGGGTATGTATTTCCAGCGGGATTTTTATCACTTTTTTGATTGCCACAACCAAGTCAAAGGTGTTGTACGGGTCAAGCAGCCCGGCCATGTCCTTGATGCAAAGCGAATCCGCCCCCATCGCCTCGATCTCTTTGGCAAGCTTGATGAAAACGTCGTTTGTATGCACCGGGCTTTTTGTGTATGAAATTGTACCCTGCGCGTTCCCTCCGCATTTTTTGGTTGCCCTTACTGCCCTGTCCAAGTTTCTCGTGTCGTTGAGCGCATCGAAAATACGAATTATGTCTATTCCGTTTTCTATGGCTTTGTTGACAAATTCATCTACCACATCATCTGCATAATGCTTGTATCCGAGCAAGTTCTGACCACGCAGCAGCATTTGAAGCTTTGTCTTTTTTATTCTCTTCCTTATTGCCCTAAGCCTTTCCCATGGGTCTTCGTCAAGGAAACGCAGGCATGCGTCATACGTGGCGCCTCCCCACATCTCCAGCGCGTTGTAGCCGACATTGTCCATCGTTTCCAGTATGGGGATCATTTCTTCTGTTGTCATCCTAGTTGCGATTAGTGATTGGTGGGCGTCTCTCAGCGCCGTCTCCGTAATCCTGACTTGAGCCATAACTTCGCCTCCTTCGATTTGCTGTTAATGAAAGTATTCTACTATATTGCCATGCTTAATGCAATATAGTATAGTGTATTTAAGATGTCTGTAACAAGATGCTAAATTCAACACGAAGAGGTATTCAATTGAAACTGTACGTCATCAGCGACACCCACGGTAAAATTCAAAAAGCTTTGAATGTTTACAGCAGGCTTCATTCAATTGACCTGATCCTGCACCTCGGCGACATCCGGGGGGATGCGCAAAAGATTGCCGAATCCACAGGCAAAACTGTAATATGCGTAGCAGGCAACAACGACGAACCGCGTCCAAAGGACGATTTCCATGTGCTTGAAACTGAATACGGCAACATCCTTCTCGTCCACGGGCACAAGCAAAACGTCAAGCACAGCTTCGTGAACTTGCTCTACAGGACCTGCGAGCTGAACTGCAAGGCAGTCCTCTTCGGGCACACGCACATCCCAGTCTTTACGGAATCAAACGGCATTTACCTTCTGAACCCTGGAAGCCTGACCTTCCCGTTCGACGGCACGCTTGGATCCTATGCCATAGTCAACACCGCAAAAGGCGAATTCAGCGCCTCCATTGTCTACTACCAGGATGTTTTTTGACTATTGGATGCATTCGTTCAATGCCTCCTCGAAAATCTCAAGCCCCTTCTCAAGCTGCTCGTCCGTGACGCAGAGCGGGCACAGGAACCTGATCACGTTGCCGTATGTGCCGGCGCTTTCGAGCAACAGGCCTTTTTGCACTGCCGCGTCTACTATGCTGTTTACAATGGCTGGGTTGACCTCTTTTGTCTCTTTGTCTTTAACGAACTCGATGCCGATCATTGCCCCAGTTCCCCTAACGTCTCCGACCACTTCGTATTTTTCTTTCCATTTGTTGAACCTCGCCACGCACTTTTCGCTGATTCTCCTCGCCTTTGCAGGGTAATCCTCCTTCTGCATGACGTCTATAAGCTTTAATGCGGCGGCGCATGAGACAGCGTTGCCGCAGAACGTGCCACCTATAGTTCCGCCTGTCACTCCGTCCATGACTTCGGCTCGCGCCGTCACCGCCGACAGCGGCAGCCCGCCTGCTATTGACTTGGCTGTGGTTATTATGTCGGGTTCGCAGCCTTCTTCCTTGAAGTAGTCGGAAGCGAACATCCTGCCCGACCGGCTCCAGCCTGACTGCACTTCGTCGACGATCATTAAGATTCCATACTTGTCACAAATCGCCCTGACGGCTTTGACCCATTCAATCGGAGCAGGGACAAATCCGCCCTCGCCCTGCACTGGCTCAAAGACGATGGCAGCGATGTATTGTGCCGGAGACGCTTCAACAAACACCTGCTCGATCTTGCTGATGTAGTACTGTATCGCTTCTGCGTCAGTCATGCCCTCCGGTTTCCTGTAAAGATACGGGAATTCGGTCCTGCAGATACCGTCGGGGAAAGGCCCCATTCCCACTGCGTATGCTTTCTTCGCGGTCATCGCCATAGTCATCATCGTCCTGCCGTGGAAAGCCCCTGAAAAAACAAGTATGTTCGGGCGGCCTGTATAATTTTTGGCGATTTTTACTGCGTTTTCATCGGCCTCAGCACCGCTGTTCACAAACATCGTCTTCTTTCTGTCCCCTTTCACGGGGATGATCTCGTTCATTTTTTCTGCCAGTTCGATGTACCTCTCATGGGTAACGATGTTCATCATAGCGTGAAAATACTTTTCTGACTGCTCCCTGACCGCCTCGATCAGCCCGGGGTGGCTGTACCCTATGTTCAGGACGCCTACTCCGCCGACCCAGTCAAGAAACACGTTCCCGTCAACATCCTCGAACATCGCGCCTTCACCGCGCTTGATGACGCAGGGGTAAATGCTCTTGATTGCATTTGGCATGGCTTCTGCCCTTCTTGCTAGGATTCCCTTAGCCTTAGGGCCTGGCAACGGTGTAACTACTCTTGGCAATGCCTCTCTCAACATTATTTTTCCCTCCACATTAATACCAACATGCAAAATACTATTCAGCCGCGCTGCGGTCTTCTTTTGTCAAAGCGGATCCGAGGTTGAGCGAAGTCTTCTCAAGCTCAAGCACTATATTGCTCAACTCTGACAGCCTTCCCCTCGAAGCGTTTGTGTTCATTGCCAAGTGGGCCGCATATAGTATCTTTTCCAAATCGCGGTGCACGTTTGAGATCTTCACCTTGATGTCCTCGAACAATTCGTCGTCCATGGCATCCATGATCGCGTCTTCCCTAGTCAGCACCGTATTCTTTTCTAGCGTATACGAGCTGGTTCCCAAGACAGGCATGCAATCGTAACCGAGCTCATTTTTTACAGTCTCGGCGAAGCCCTTCTTGGAGCCTTCTTCACCATGCACAAGGAAAACGTTTACAGGCTTGGCCTTGAACCCCCTTAGCCAGTTCAGGAGGTCGTCCTTGTCCGCATGCCCCGAAAAACCCTCTAAGTTGTAAATGCTTGCATTCACCTGTATTGTTTCACCAAAAAGAACGACTTCCTTCGCACCTTCGAGAAGGTGCCTGCCAAGGGTGCCCTCTGCTTGGTAGCCGACAAAGACTATGCTCGAGTTCGGGTTCCAGAGGTTGTGCTTGAGGTGGTGCCTGACTCGGCCCGCTTCGCACATCCCGCTTGCTGAAATTATTACCTTTGGGCTGGGATCGAAATTGAGCATCCTAGACTCTTCAGTCGTCCTTGTAAACTGCAAGTTCTTGAAGTCGAGGGGGTTGTCCCCCTTTAGGATGTAGTTCCGTGTTTCCTCGTTGAACACCTGCGCGTTTTTCCTGAAAACTTCAGTGGCTGAGGTGGCCATAGGGCTGTCGACGTAAACCGTGAGCTTGCCGAGTTCGTCTTTGTACTTTGAATTGTCCTCGTAGAACCTGTTGAACTCGTAGATCAGCTCCTGTGTCCTTCCCACGGCAAAGGAAGGTATTACAACTGTCCCCCCCCTTCTTGCGGTTGTCAGCACGATTTGAATCAGCTGCTCGATGCTTGCCGAGTTTTCGGGATGCAGCCGGTTGCCGTACGTGGTTTCCATAATTACGTGGTCCGCTTTTTTTATGATTGTCGGGTTTCGCAGTATCGGGCGGCCCGACATCCCAATGTCGCCTGAAAACACGATCTTTGAAACGTTTTCGTTTTCCTCAACCCAAAGCTCAACGATCGAGGAGCCCAGAATATGCCCTGCGTCGTTGAAGACTATTTCCATTTGGTCGTTTATCTTGACCAGCTGATCATAAAGCACCGGCTTCAGGAACTTAAGAGACGCCACAGCGTCGTTGAAAGTGTAAAGCGGCAGAACTTTGCGGCTGCCCGCCCTCTCGGCTTTCCTGTTCTTCCATTCAACCTCTTTTTCGTGGATGTAGCCGCTGTCCTTGAGCATCACGTCCACAAGGTCAGCCGTCGCGTCAGTGCAGTAAATGTCGCCTCTAAACCCGCGTTTGACCAGCAGCGGAATCCTGCCGCAATGGTCGATGTGCGCATGGCTGAGTATTAGGCAGTCGACTTCAGCAGGATCGAAAGGAAAATCCTCATAGTTTTTTGCTTCCTCCGATTTACTGCCCTGAAATTGCCCACAGTCCAACAGCACTTTGTACTTGTCTGTAGTGATCAAATGGCATGAGCCCGTCACCCCTGACGCCGCTCCGCAAAACTGTATCTTCATCATTGCCTCCACCAACCTTTGCTATGTCTTCTTTCATTATACATCCAAGTGTCAAAAAAACAAAGCCACATATGCGTTAAGCGGTTAACGCGGTGCAGCAGACTTGGTTTTTACTTTTGATTTGGTTTTTATCTCTGAGATGACGAGCCCCGCCAGCGTCAGCGCCGTTCCCGCCGCAGACATCCATGTAATTCTCTCGTTCAGCAAGGTAACAGAGGTCACCACGGCGACAACCGGAATTAAATAGATATAGATGCTTGTCTTCACCGCCCCCAAGAATTTTATCGCTGAATTCCACGTGGCGAAGCACAGGGCTGAGGCCCCCATGCCCAAGAACAGTATGTTCAGCAGGTTGACAGGCTGCGCAAACCGTGCGAGCCCAAATTCAAAACGGAACAAAAACAACGCAGGCACTGTAAAAAGAAGCCCGTAGCAGAATATCCTCCTCGTCGTCTGAACCGTACTGTATCCCAATTGGCTTATCTTCCTCACAAGAATGGAATAAACTGCCCAGACAAAAGCTGCCGCGACCGCAATGAGATCGCCGGCTGGGTTGAGCTTGAGAACAGTGCTCCCGTTGAAGCTGATCAGGAAAATCCCTGTGATGGCGGCGCAAAACCCTATGTAGAAGTTCGCTTTCGGCTTCTCGCCGTCCAGCAGCCAGTTTGCCAGCAGCGCAGTGAAAAAGGGCGCTACTGACACTATAACCCCAACGTTGGAAGCTGCAGTGAAATAAATAGCATTGCTTTCCAAAAGGCAGTAAAGCGTAATCCCGCTGAGGCCTGCTGCCATGAACATCAACTCCTGCTTCTTGTCTGCCACCTTCAGTCTGTGGGGGTAAGCAGCAAATAGCGTCAGCGCACCAATGCTGAAGCGGAAAAAAAGTATCTCAATCGGCTTGAAACACAGAAGCAGAGTCTTTGTCGATATGAACGTGGTCCCCCAAACTAAAACTGTCATTAATGCAAATGCATGCCCTTTTATGCGGTTGTCTTCCTTCACAATGCCCTCCCGTGCCTACTAGTCGTAATTCCTCTTTATTTTTATGCCGGTTTTCTGCCTACCCTCTTTCCACTTGACTTCCCCCGGAGTTATGCACCCTTGCACAGGGCATACGTTGAGGCACAGGTGGCAACCGACGCAGTTGTCGTTGAGCTTTGGTTTCCTCTTTTTTTCGTCCCAGTCGATAGCTTGGTGAGCTCCGTCATAACAAGACACATAGCACCTTCCGCACCCTATGCATTTCTTTACGTTGAAGTCTGGTAGTATTTGGAAATCCCGGTTCAAGCCTTCTGCCGGTATCATGTTCGGGAGGGCAAGGCCGATAAAGTCTTCGAGCTTGCTGTAGCCCCTCTCGTCCATAAAATGCATCATCCCTGACTTCATGTCCTCGACTATCCTGTAGCCATACTGCATAACCGCTGTGGTGACTTGAACGTTCCTGCAGCCGAGAACAAGAAATTCTGCAGCGTCCCGCCACGTCTCGATGCCGCCGATACCAGAAATTTCAACATCTTTGAGTTCTTCGTGCTGGAGCAGCTGTGCGGCGAACCTGAGCGCGATCGGCTTAACTGCCGCTCCTGAATACCCCGAAATCGAGGATTTCCCATCTACAACAGGCATCCCCGCCATGTTTTCAAAATCGATGTTCGTAATTGATTTCACCGTGTTGATCGCAGATACCCCAGCTGCGCCCCCTTTTATCGCCGCAACCGCCGGGATTTCCATATTCGTGATGTTCGGCGTCATTTTGGCAACAAACGGTATCTTGGTGGTTTCAGTAACGGCCCTGCTGTATGCAGTGACTAGCTCTGGGTTGGTTCCCACGTCAGCACCCATGGCGTGGCTGGTCATCTGCGGGCAGGAAAAGTTCCCTTCGATCAGGTCTGCGCCCGCCTGCTCGCACATCTTCGCCAGTGCCCTCCATTCCTCGTCGCTGCTCCCCATAATTGTTGCTGCCATCACCTTGTCAGGGTAGTCCCTTTTCAATTTCATCATGTTTTCAAAGTTCTGTTCAGTAGGCTTGTCTGAAATCTGCTCCATGTTCTTGAACCCGAGCCAAGGCAGCCCTTCTTTGCTGGTCTGGTCGAACCTAGGCGAGCATTCGTCTGCTACGAACACCCCTACCGTCTTGTAGAAAACGCCGCCCCAGCCAGCTTCGTACGCCTTTGCGACCATTTCGTAGTTGCCGCCCACTGGCGAGGAAGAAAGGAAAAACGGGTTTTCACAATCAATCCCCAAATATCTGATTGACAAATCCTTGTTAATTGACATCCTGCTTCACCCCTCTCTTTTCGAGGTACGCAATGATTGACGCTGCCGCGTCCTTGCCCGCTCTGACCGCCTCCACCACAGTGCCGCCGCCGTTAACTGCGTCGCCCCCTGCAAAAACCTTCTCAATGCTCGTCTTGCCTGCGGCATCTGCTTTTATCCAGCCTTTTTCATTTAAAGCCATAGGCATTATTTTCGACAAGTCCTCAGCTTTTTGGCCTGTCGCAAAGACGATGGCGTCCGCAGAAATCTTCATGCCGGACTTCCCGTCCCGCCCATTGAATACGGCGTATTCCAGTTTTGACTCTCCAAGCAGCTCAGCAGGAGCCATATTGGTGGTCGTGCCTATCCCCAAAGACAGCGCGTATTGGAATTCGCTCATGTTCCCGGGAGCCTCTTCCAGCGTCCTCCTGTAGACAATGCGGACATCGTCGGCTCCAAGGAGCTTTGCCGTGACTGCGCAATCCACCGCCACGTCGCCGCCGCCCACTACAACTACTTTATTCCCGAATTTGAAGGCTTCTTTCATCGTCCTTGCGTTTTTCAAAAAGTCCACCGCAGTATAGACGCCGGCAAGACTGTTGCCCGGTATGTCGGGAAGGTTGCCTCCCCAAAGCCCGGCGCCGATGAAGACGGCGTCAAAATCCATCTCTGTAAGGTCGATGTCGTCGCCTACTTTCTTACCGAATTCGAATTTAACCCCAAGGCTTTTCACCTGTGCGGCGTCATGGTCGACGACCGCCTGGGGCAACCTGCCCGGCGCAATGCCGTATGTCAGCATCCCTCCTGCCTTTTTTTCCTTTTCAAAGACTGTCACCCTGTAGCCCGTTTTTGCAAGCTCGGCGGCGCACGCAAGGGACGCAGGGCCTGCGCCGACGCAAGCCACTTTCCCGGCTTTCTTCTTCGCGGGGGCTTTTAAAATCTTCATCTTGAAGGTTTTTTCCTGCTCGACAGCGTACCTTTGAAGTTTCCCGATTTCGATGGGCCTGTCTATGCCGCATCTGCTGCACGCCTCTTCGCACAGGTCGCCTGTTGGGCATACTCTGGCGCACGTGCCTCCTAATATGTTGTTTTCACGGATCGTCTCTGCTGCGCCTTTCGGGTTCCTGAACCGGATGGACCTGATGAACTTGGCTGGGTCCGTCCCCGCAGGGCAGCCCTTGCTGCATGGCGCGTCATAGCAGAGAAGGCACCTCGCCGCCTCTTCCATCGCCGTCCTGTGCATAAATCCGAAAGAAGCTTCTGAAGTGTATTTTGCCTTTGTGACTTTACTCAACTTTGACTCCCTCCTCTGATTGTATTAGCGCAGTTTGTCAGTAAGTTGCTATTGAATAATTTTCGCATATTTTCAGGATAATTTCAAGATATTTTCTTGAAATTGCGATTCGTTTCTGATATGATAGTTACGATGTTGTTTGCGGGTGTAGTTCAATGGCAGAACGTGAGCTTCCCAAGCTTAAGGCGAGGGTTCGATTCCCTTCACCCGCTCCATTAAAAGAACGCTCGCAAAATATTGAAAATTCAACGTTGTGCGAGCGTTTTTCTTTGCGTGAAAAAATAGGTGTCCAAATTGTTTAGCTCTCTTTTCAATAATTGTGACCGTCCTTGTAAGCTGTGTGCGCGCTATGCGGACGAAAGCCACGTTGAAAATTTAACTGCAAGGAGGTTTTTATATGAGCATCAAAGGCGGCCGGCGTCATCAAATACTGTACAAGGCAGATGCAAGATTGATTGACGTTGGGGATAGGGGCATTAAATGGAACCCTCCGTCATTTACATTAAATGGCAAAGAGGTACCGGAAGAAGCCCTGATTGTCACGGAAGGTTATGCAAAAATAGAAGTAAAAAAAGACCAATTATTGAAAATATTTGGCGATTTGAAAAACCTAACCGACCGGGCAATTAAAAATAAAGGCTACCTCCTGCATTGCGGAATTTAGACGGCGACATGTCAACGGTTCAAATGGTCAGGCATGCGTTGGAGCGTCAGTGGCGCGAACAAAATTGGCTTGACAACAACGCTTTCTTTGCTGTAATATTCAGTGTAGAGTAACCGCTCAGCGCGACAGGGGGTATATGTTTTTATGAGAACAAGCAATAGTTATATAAGATGCTGTATTAAGAAGCACGCCGGGATTGCGATATTGATGGTCCTGGTCACCGCGTTCATTTTGGCGGCGTGCGCGGGGGAAAACCTGGATATAAGGTACGACCTTTCAGCCGAGCCCGAGTATCAGCTTTTCCCGCCCGGGGATCAGGCTTTTGGCGAGGATTTTACAGAGGCGCTCGAAGAATTTAAGACAATCGTGAAAAACCGCAACCAGCACGAGCTTGAGCATTTTCTTGACGAAAACGTGAGAACGAGTTTCGACGTTGAGTACCCGACAGGCCCAGACGAGTTCAACGACGCGTGGTTACTCGACACGCAAGACTATAAGATATCGGCGGTGTGGGAGGTACTTGAAAGCGTGCTTTCGCTGGAGGGCGTTTACGATGCCGGGGCGGGGACTTACCACTCGCCGTATACTTATTTCGCCTGCCCGGACAGGTTCAAAGACGACAACATCGATCTATGCTTCGCGGTTACGGCAGAGGGCGTGAACCTGTATGAAAAAAAAGACCTGAAATCAAAAATTATAGCGAGGATAGACTACAATATTGTATACCTCGACGTCGACGAGAGGGATTATAATGAAAAGCCGCCCACCGAACTCGTCAAGATAAACACTGCGGGGGGTGTAATAGGTTACGTCCAGAAGCAGTACCTGCATAGCTTAGTCGATAACCGAATCCTTATGCACAGAACCGAAGACGGCTGGAGGCTGAAGTATTTAGTATCCGGGCGTATGTATGAATGGTATCTGCCGGAAGAATGAATTTAAAATAACCGGCGGAGCATTGCGCCCCGCCGACCAAGTTGGATGATTATTTATACAAGTACTTCTTATTCAACGAAATACAGATCGCGGATCTGAGTGTTGCCCTTGGTGTCTACATAAACTTTGTAAACGTCGCCGCCTTCAACTTTGTATACACCCGCCGCGTTGTTCGGGATCGTGAAGTTCTGTACGACTTCCCTGACCGATTTGTCGGACCACTTCTCAGTAACCGTTATGGTCAATTTATTCGTATTTCCTTGCAGTTTTTCGACCTTTGCTGCTACATCCGTCGCGTACATGAATTTGGGATCAAGATATCTGAAGAAATCAGTCAAGTTCATGGTCTTGCCTGTGATGGGGTCGACATAAGTGCCGTTCAGATACTGATTGTAGATTGTGGTGTTGTAGTCCCTGCTGCTCGCTGAAGTCGCGGCAGGATGTGCGGATGTATTGTGCGGGAAGTTCCAGTAAGTTTCGTAATAGTACGGGTCGAGGTAGTCTTCTGTCACAAGGCCTGTGCCGTAGCCTATGAGCCCTAGGTATACCTGTTCAACGACGGCCATATACCTTCCGGTCAATACTGTTGTGTTGTTGTTATTCTGCGGTTCCTGTTCGAAGAAGGTCGCCGCGTGGCTGTAGTTGAATGGGTTGAGTCCGCAGTAGTCTATGCCGAGCATCATTCCCGAAACTACGCCGCCGAAGATTTCGATGCCGCTGTAAAGGTCGATCGGAGGCCTAGTGTAGCTAGTCCCCGCCAAATTGTTGAAAGCCAGCCTTACGTCGTCCTGTATCATGTCGAAAACGTATTTCTGCATGCCCATGATCTCATTCTTGGTCTTTCCGCCAAGCATATTCGGCAGCGTCGTCCCGTAGACGTACAGCGACGTCCCGAACGACATGCTTCGAGCGCGCGATTCTGTCCCGAATACGGTGTTACACAAGCCGGGTTCCCTGTTGCAGTTAGGCGTTATGCTGCCCGCCCCCTGATGGTGCAGATCCATTGCGAAGTCCGGCTGGATGTCGCACCACAGCCTGTAGAAGTTCCTTGATTCATCTGCTACGAAAGCGTTGCCCTCGCCGAGCAGGTTGACTTTCCAGTCGCGGTTTAAGTCAAGGTTATTGTTCGTTACAATGCCCTGGGCATTCCTGACATTGGTGCCCCTCTGGGCCGAAGAGGCCGAAATATAGGAGCCGTCCGGGTTATACATTGGTATCGCTACAATCTTCAGGTCCGCGAACTGCGCCGCGAATTCCGGATTTGTCGCATATTCCCATATGAACTTCATCAGGCCAATAGTTGTCAGCTTTTCGTTCCCATGTATCTGCGCCTGTATCCAGAACACCTTATCGCCGTCGCCAAGTTCGACTACATACAGTTCCCTGCCGGATTCGGATACAGTCGTGAATTCTTTTTCCACCGGGGTGATCGTCCCGTTGTTCGCCTTCTCGTTATGAATCAGCGTAACCGGATCATACTTTTCGGAGAGCGAATAAACGTTTATGTCGGGATTGTCAAGCGCCTTAAGCGCCTCCATATGTTCAACTAAATCCCACCATGTCATGATGACTTCTCCCTGTTTCATCCCCTTGTCGAAGTAGCCATCCGCAAATGAAACGCACGGAGCCGCAAGTAATGCGATCGCTAAAATGGCACATACTAATTTTCTTACTTTCATTACAATTTCCTCCCAAATTTAATTATTGCCGCTTTTATTTTGAAGTTGCGGTTCTCCGCCCGGCTTTTCCGGTTTTTCAGCCGCGTTTTTAAGGAACGTGGTTAACCTTGCGCACATTTTGAAAAACACCCCCCTTCGAATTCTGCTATGCGTTTTGTTTGTGCATAGCGTCATTTTCGCCGTGCTTAACATGCTATATTAATATTATATTATATATGGATATTATATTATATAAAATATTGACAGCATTCGTCAAATAATATTTTTGTATTTCAGGAAATATTTTTTCAATCTGTGTTTTTTTCCCTGTTTTCGTACAAATTGAACTGCTGCCGTTGAATCTTGGATATTCTTTGTTGATCCCATTCCACACATGCGCCAAGCGCCAGCAAAACCATGAAGCTTGTTATTTCGTGTAGTGGATGAACAGATCCAGCAGGTCGAGCATGTCGATCACACCGTCTGAGTTGACGTCACAAATGCTTGCAGTGACACCTTTGCCCCGAGAATCGTTGACTTTTACCAGAGTTTCCCAATTCGGGCTACCTTTGTCAAATCCACAGTACAGCAACATGATGCCAAGATCCAGTGCGTCCACTATGCCGTCTCTGTTCAGGTCGTACTTCGAGAATGTGCGCTGGTCGATGTTTGTCACCGCCTTGCCCGACAAAATCTTGATGTCAAGGTATTCGGTTACGTCTCCCACAAGGCCGGCGGATTTCACTCCTGCAAGCTCGAAGACAGCGTCGCCAACAGCCCTTGGAGCGAAGACGAATTTGGCGATGTCAACGGGCCAAATGCTTGTAAGGCCTTCGTCGTTCCCTGCGTTGTACGCCAAGGTGACAGTCCCTCGCCACAGGTCGCCCCCCATGCTGCGCCAGGCGATACCGTCAATAACTGAAAAGCCGTTTAGCCCCTCTGCCCCGATGCCGGAAAGCATGCTGCCGTCGATCACGAATTCTGCCTCAAACGTCAGTACGTTCTTAACACCGCGCAGCGCCAGTGTGAAGCATACGTTCTTTGCTATGTCGCTCTCGGCATCCGCATATACGCTCGCAGAAGAGTACAGCTCGAGTACAATGTTCTTCCCGGTGACGTTGGCTGTGTTGCTTGCCGCGATCGTCCACTGATCGATGATGCCCTCATCATAACCTTCTTTCTTCACGCTGATCTTGTAGGTTCCTGCTGTTGCATTGGCAATTGTGTAGTCCCCTGTTGAATTGGTCAGCACCGGGCTGCCGACTGGCTTGTCGTTGTCCGTGGCGTCAAGCAGCTGCACCGTTGCACCAGCTAAGCCGCCCGGCGCGTCAGCTGCCGTGACCTTGCCGCTTATGTTGAATATCCTGTTTAAAACAATGTCCCTAGTTAAATTCTGGTCAGCAATCCTAAATGGCGCCGATTCGTAACGGGCGTAATTGGCCACGTTCGTCACTACGATAGCCAGATCGTGATCAGAAGGCGGTATGCTGTTTGTCACATAGCCCGCATTGGCGCTTGAAGGCCTGAACGCCGCCGCAACGACACTACCGTCCGTTTTGTCGACGACTTGGATAAGTACGCCAGCCGGAGGTCTTTGGGCCGTTGTACCGGAATTGTTGTAATAAATCCGCCCGGTGACGTTGTAAGACCATTGGATGGAAAGATCGCTGAAACCTATGTTCCTCTCAACGTCCGCAGCAGCTACGGCTATGCCCTCCTCAACCTTGGAATCGCCGTTCCAGGCAATCGCTTTTATGTAATACCCGTCTCCAGGCGCTGCAAACACAAACCTGTAGAGCCCGTCTGGACCCGTCATGACAGAAGCACCCACCTGATTGCCGTTTTTGTCAAAGAGCGAAAGCGCCGTGCCGGGGACCGCTACGCTGCCTGCCCCAGTGACTTTTCCGTAAACCTGGAAAGAAGGAACCTTTGATGCTTTCAGGATAATTCCCGTAGTAAAGCTGACTCCCGCTATAGTGGCTATCCCTTCAGAGTTGGCAGCGACCAAACCGCCGCCAAGCCTGCTGCCCGTCACGCAATCGGTAACTTCATATGAAGCGCCCGCGTCAAGCTCCCTGAGCTCAATGTCTCCGTTGAACTTGTTGCTGCTTTCGTATCCGCTACCCCACGGGTCGACGGCGACTGCCGAATTGCTCTTAAAACCTTGCGAACCGTTCGTAACGGCATTCGACGTGGCAAAGAAAGAGTAGTAACGGTCGCCATTGCTTGCGTCATCTCTGTACACATACCCTTCGGGATAGTCAAAAGCGTACTTGTAGGCTTCGCCGATCATCTCTTTGCTTGACAATGACAGGTGGCTGTAGAGGTTGAACCAGTTGAACATCTCGTCCCACTCGTAGCGGTCGTCTGTCAGGTGCCTGTCATGGGAGTTAGCGTCCCATGGGTAGCGCATCTTCATCTCGGGGTACACATCTGGCATAGAACCCTGCAACGGGTTGAACTTGTCAGTAACGTATTTTGTGTCTAAAACCGCGCCTGCCCCGACATGTGAAATGTAATCCACTGGACCTGGCCTCCTGACGCTGTCATTGGTGTTGGTGATTATGCTCAGCATCAAATGGTCGCCGACGACAGGGAAATCAGCGCCGTAAAACCCTTTGAACGACTTCAGCAGGTAGCGCGTCTGTCGGCTGCCCAAATTGTCCCCAGGCACAGGCCTGTTGACACCGCTGTAGTTGAAAAAGTTGTGTGGCGAACCGCAGTTGCAGTTCATGATGACCGCAGTTTTTTCAGGGTTAACTATTGGCCCGCCCAAGGTTGCCGTAGCCCCTCTTATCAGGTTCGCCTTGTCGTATATGGTCTTGTAGAAAGGACCGCTTCCCCTCATGCTGGCTTCGGGGTCACCGTCGTGGCCATGGCCTGTCGCGTAGCACGGCGGCTGGCCCTGAATCGAATCCCCCTTTAGGCCGTCAAAGGAGTATTCATCAAAAATCAGGTTGCAGAAGTAATCTGTAAACTCGTCAATCACTGATGGGTTCCCTAAACACAGGAAACTCGTTGAGCTGCCCCCGTTAACGAGGCCGCCGCTTGCATTCCTCGCATACCAGTCGGGGTGAGCTGCCAGGAGCGGGCTTGCGCCGCCTCTGGCAACCGACGACATCCCCCATGCGACGACTTTTATTCCATGGTCGTGCATGTAGTCGTTGAACGCCCTAATAACCTTTATGCCCTCTGCGTTGTTTGCGGTTGACAGTGTCACGCCGCTGTATTTTGCTTTGAGCGCAGGGTCCTTCCATTCGTACGCGTTGAGCCTGCTTAAAGCCTGCGACCACAAATTCAGGTCTGGCAGGTACATGCCCTCCCCTGACGCGTCGGTCCTCGCGTACCACCTGTCGTCAAGGGTAACAGACTCTATGCCAAGCTGCTGAAATTCCCCAACTTTGTCCATAATGTTGCCCGGATTGAAGCCTGTGCCGTAACCCCACGTTTCCCAAAGAGGGGCCCAAGCCCATGCCGGCATGTCCTTTGATGCCGGGAGTGTGACCAAGTCGCTTACAAACGGGACGCACCATCCAGTGTCAACCTTGCTCATGGCGCTGGCGTACATTTGGTTGGCACTGTAGAAGTCGCCGTCATGCACAGCGACGAAACTCGTGCCTATGTATTCGTCCTTGCCGGGCGCCAGCGTTTTGCCGGGCCAGCCCACCCATGCGTACGCTATGTTGTGGTTGTTCGTTATGCCGCTGCCGCGAGTGGGCAGTTCGAGCCCGTATACATGGTATGGCATAAACGAACCGATTCCTATCCCCACGTTCGTCCCGAAATAATTGTTGTATGGGACGCTGCCTGCGACGGCCCAGTGCCAGTTGTTGCGCGAAGTTGCGTTTGTGCCGGGCAGCCCGCTGAACGTAGCGTTGAAGTTGACGCAGTTGCCGACGCCCATTGTGTCAAACACGGGCATGACATAGTCCCTGCCCCACTCTGTACCGCTGCCTTGGAACGTCCACACACCGGAGTCGATGTTGTTTCCGAATTTCTTTTCCGGCGTTACGTCTTCAATTTTGTAGTTGTTCTCCACGAATTTGGTGACCGCGAGCCCTGCAGTCTCTGAACCCGTGTACTTGTAGTACGTGGACACTGCAACTACGCCGGGGTCTGCAAGGGACGTCTCTACCACAAGCGTCCGCTCAAGGTTGCAGTCGTCGTTTTTCCCGACTACGGTAAGGCGCGCGCCTGTGCCAAAATGAGTTTTTACGTTTGTCTCACTAACTGCGCTTGTCACTGCAAATTCATCGGTCAGCAGCTTTTCGTTCTGGTCGTTGCCATTTGCTGCCCTACTGCCGGCGCCGTCCCATGTAGTCACGTATCCGGATTTGCCCGACAGTATCTTAGCAGCGTTGTTGTGGTGGTTTGCCGTAGCCGTGCCTGTGCCTGTGGACCAAGGCAGGGCGTTTGCCCAAGCGGCGCCGCCTGTCACCGCAGTGCCCCCGGACGCGCCCATCTTTTCAATAGGGCTGGTCATTGGCGTCCATACAGGGTCTGTTGCGCTGCCGTCATTGCGGAACACTGCCATGTTCATCTCTTCGTCCACTGTTACCCTTATGCAGCCGTCGTCAATCGAGGCGGGCTCGTCAATGCCGCCCGCTGCCATAGCCGCCTCGCCAACACCGGGATTGGGCAGGTCAGAAGCTGCACCCGTTTGCATTAGCATCATTGAAGAAGCCAAGACAGGTAAATATGATTTTTACAAGTATTTACGCAAAAAAAATGGAATCAATGCGTTTCCATGATTATTTCGTCTTAACAGAAACGTTTAATCCCAGTGGCTCGAAAGAATTGAAATGTGAAAAATATCCGTAGCGTCAGACAATCAATTGCCGCATCAGCTCCTTGTCAATGTTTCCGCCGGAGACGACAATGGCAACGTTCTTGTTCTCAAACAACTCCGGGTTGTTGACAAGCGCAGCGACCCCAATAGCACCGGAAGGTTCCGCTACAACTTTTTCTTCGGTCAGCAGCCTTGCTGTGGCTTTTCGTATTTCAGCCTCGCTCACGACGAGAATGTCGTCGATGCACTCTTTGGCCATCCTGAATGGTATGTCAAAGACGCCCCCCACCAGTGCCTCGCAAATGCTCTCTTCTGACGGGAAGTACTCATAAAACACGTTGTCTTCCAGAGATTTTACCATTGCAGGGCAGGCTTCAGTCTGCACACCGATGATTTTGACGCTAGGGTTCATGTGCTTCGCCGCAATACTCACGCCCGTGATCAGGCCACCGCCCCCGATAGGCACGAGGATAACGTCCGTATCCGGGTTTTGCTCCATTATTTCAAGCCCGACCGTCCCTTGCCCGGCGATCGCCTGCACCTCCGACCCGGAGTGGATGTACGTCATGTTGAGTTTCTCCATCTGCTCCTCTGCAATGCTGTGGGTTTCGTCGTAATTTCCCCCGACTTGGACTATCTCTGCGCCATAATACTTGATTTTCTCGACTTTTGCCGCTGGGGCTGTTTCTGGGACAAACACTTTGACCGCTTTTATTCCAAGCAAATACCCGGCATAGCTCACCGCAGCGCCATGGTTGCCTGACGAAATGGCGTAAATGCCCGCTTCTTTTTCTTCTTCCGTCAATGCGGTAATTTTGCTCAGCGCACCCCTGACTTTGTATGACTTTTGTTTTTGCTGGGATTCCAGTTTCAGATATACTTTCGTTTTTTCGCTGCTCAAGCTTATGGAGAAATCGAGCGGCGTCAATGAAATGTATTTTTCGATCCTTCGCCTCGCATCTACGACGTCATTGAAATTAACCATGAATTCCTCGTTCCTTTCAATCCGATTGGTACGAAATATTTGCTTGTTTATTCTGTTGTCCAGTCCTCAATTTTCAGCTCTGCGATCCTATTAAAATGTCGTATGTTATTTGTAATAAGCGTGTATTCATGCGCGATGCAGGATGCAGCAATAAGAATATCTGCATCGTCAATTAGTTTTCCGGATTTTTTTAAGGATGCATAAATATCAGCAGCTTTGTCCAGTGATTCCGTATCTAAGGCGTCGACACCCAATTTTTCGCATAGCTCTTCAAATGCAGACAATTTTACTGCTGCGTGGCGCTCGATTAACCACCGCCTAACCTCATAATACGCTATTGGTGGAATAGCAACAATTTTTCCTTCAGCTGTTTCATTATAAACTTTATCCTGCAGCTTTTGATTGCCACGAAGTAGGAATGAAATAATATTTGTATCGACAGCATAACCGTTCATATACTGATCTCCCTTGTGATATTAACTCGCTCAATGGTTTCTGGTAGTTCTTCATCGCATGCATTTATGGTATCAAAAAACTTCTTCCATGTCATTGCGTGTCCGTTATTCGGCCTTATGACATTCCCAATAACAAGCAATGCATCTCTGCAGTCTGGCAATACCACGCCATCATTTGTATAAAAACACCCCGCTTCAATATGACCACTATATGCCTGCACATTCATCATCTCCTCTCAATATGTATCAATTATACCATAGGTTCCAAATATTACAACACTATGGTTTGATCCTACTATCCAACTTTATTTTCAAAGCGGGGCGGACGCCGTTGATGAAGTCGACGAAGTAGCCATCGAAGATCACCGGACCGCCGCCGCTGACGTACGCGGCGTCGCTAAGGTTGCCGCCTGTGCCAGCCCAAGTGCCGACATCTATGTCGGGCAATCCCTTATCAGGCGCAAGCTGGGAGCATGCGGCAAATAGCCCCAGCACTAGGCCAATAGCCAGTATTAAGGCCGGGTCAATGCATCGGGTCAATGCACACCAGCTATCGTTGGTCAAACAAATAGTCGTCCAGTAAAAGCTCGTCTACAACGTTTGTAATGTATTTGATGTTCTCGTTTATATGTTCGCGAACCTCGGCAATGCTCGTGCCGCTAAGGATTTCTTTCGGATTTACTTCAAACAAGCGGCTTGTGTTGTGAAGCGCAATATAAACCGTATCACCCTTGAAAGACATAAATATCCGTGTATTAGCCCGTTCGTTCATTTTGATAATAGTTTCCATGAATTGTGGGGTTAAGATGTGGTTCGCCGTGTTCGGATAAAGGGTCAAAATCTGATACTTTTCGTTGAAAAACGCATTCTCAGTTTCGACGTCGGAACGCATTCTTTTATTGTTTGCGCTACGCTCACGAAGCCGGATTGTCACTGGCAGTTCGATTTTTAACTTGCAAGTCAGCCACTGTCCGTTGAATAATGTCTTCTGGCTCTTATCTACACCAGATCTATAAATACGAAGATTCGAAAACGATAGGTCAACGCCTCGATACGTTCCTTGCACCAGATTGTTCCCACTGCAATTATCCCAATCATCAATCAGTGCTGACGCCCGTATGGCACTACGATCAACTTTACCAAAGGGCTCGTAGCTCTTTACTGTGAAAGTTTCTGATAACATATCTTTCACTATGTTTTGACTGACTAACTGCCTAATATCTTCGTTCACTGACCGCCCCCAAAAGATGAAGAAGGCGGCACAAGCCAATACAGGCAGTCCCACAATAAGGCCGATATCTTTCGGTATCATTTCCAACCTGCCTGCAGAAAGCGCGGCTACACCAACAGTAAAACAGATATATGTGATAGGCCTAACCTTTTTTATTTTTCCCGCAAGAGCGAGAAGCTTTATTGATAGTTCATCATCGCTTAGGGTTTTGCTCTGCGGCATTTTGCTGTGAAAATCCGACGCAGAATATCCAGTTGTTAACGCACCAAAAAAACGCTTGATTTCTTCCATAAACTTATGTAATAATGTATCCATGCTGCCCCTATTTTGTGGATTATTTTTCTCAACATTATCTTTAGTGGCATTGCATTGACTTGAGGTGATACCACGTGGCAAAACAAAACGGGAAAACACGTCGTTTTTCTGGGTTCCTCTCTACCGTTGCCAAACTTTGGAATAATATGGTTGATGTTGAGCTTACGAACAAAGAACGGCAGGTTTTCAATTTGCTCATGGAGGGTAGGAAAACGGAAGAAATCGCAGCGAGCTTGGGGAAAACGAAAAATACGGTAAAGTATTACACAAAACGGATCTATAAAAAGCTCGACGTGAAAAGCAAACCGGAGCTTATCCTTCGGTATCTGAAATAATCGAAGGAGGAATCAAAATGAAAAAACTATTAGCACTTACACTTGTAATGGTACTCGCGTTCTCCCTGCTAACCGCTTGCGGCGGGAATAGCGATAGCAACAATACACCAAGCAGCGGCGGCGACAGCAGCGTCCCGCCCGCTTCGACATCTACCCCGGCGTCTAATAGCGAAAACGCAATGGGCGCAATGACGGTCGTGGACGGTGTTTTCGCATCAGCGAATAAGTTTATAATCGAGATAACCGACTACAGAGTGATACCCGTTGGAAGCCCGGAGCATATGGATGCTTGGACTGGCAAACCTATTCTCGTGATCATGTTTTCATATACGAATACAAGCAATATAGAGAGAGATCCGCTTTTGGTATTTAATGGGAGCCTGCTTTCTTTCAATGACGAGAAAATGGAGAGCAGATGTCCTCTGGCAGGCGTACCCGATGAATTTATGGATGTGATGATGGGTGTAGTCGCGCCAGGAGAGACTATCGAAGGCGCTGTATGCTATGTTCTTGATGAAGATACCGTCACAGTCACTCTGCGCGATCTCATGTCAGAAATAGGTGTAATGACGCTTGACCTTGAGGGGCATTAAAATACTTGAGAGATTTTGGGAGGAATCCAAATGAAAAGCCTTAGAAAACTGACCGTGTTGTTCCTAACAGCGATCATGCTGTTTACCACGGCGTCCCCAGCGATAGCATTAGCCGCAGATAACCTTGCTACATACAACACAGAAAGTCCGGTATTCTACGACTTCGACAAGGCGGCGGTCCAGCCGCTGCCTTTTGAATTCGAGGATGTAATGACGCCCGTGAGCCTCGATTGGCAAAACTTTGTGGCGGGCGAGGCGCCGGCGCAACTCTCGCAGGTTTCATATACGCTTGCGGACGATGTAATAAAAATAAATTCCGCAGAACACGCCGCCGCGCAGAATGCTTTTCAAAGCATCTTTTCCGGATCAATGTTGAATGACGGCGTTACAAACGCGGATATGGGAATATCCCCCAACATGATCATCGCCGAAGGCGCTTACATACCGACTGATATGTTGAGACAAATTATAGGCGGCGAAATAAAAAACGGCTCGGTAGTGGTAGATGAGGCTACCGGTACGGCGTTTAAGATCGCCGGGGAAACCGCGTTTACATCGGGGATGTTTGCCGCCAAGGAAGATCTTTCGGAGATGGCGAGGTCGTTGAGCGATACTTATCGAATAGTACAACCCCAGGTGCATGAGGTGTTAAAGGATTTCAACCTCGGAGGGGCAACCGGCGAAACCGTTGAAATGACCCTCGGCAATATCACCGCCTTTGCCGAAAATGTGGAAGACTGCGCGACGCTCCCGAACAGCCAGAGGGTAAGTAAAATATCGAACACGTCGGCCCCGTCTGTCGTTTCTTTGGCGTCGGCCGTACCTTTGGCAACCGGCGGATTTGACTATATCGACATGTGGATAGGGTTTGAGTTTGACGAAACGCCGCTGGATGGCTATACGGCTGACGGAACAGGCGTTACGTTGAACGTCAATGGCGGTGTGGGTATCGAAAAGCCCGAATTGGTGGCTAGGTACAGCGCTTTTGGCGGCTATGAGTTTTCGCTGACGTTCGCGCAGGAGTGTTATTTGAATATAACGCTGCAAGCTGCCATCAATGAAGAAATCTACATCCCCCTGTTCGGGCTGAATATTCCTTTTGTCATCGGATCTGTCAAGGGCGGTGTTTTTCTCGTTGTCGGCATCAACGGAGATTTCAGGCTGGAAATCATGACGGGCGAATACACCAAAACCAAGATGGGCGCGCGCGGAAGCACATTCTTATGCGTCCCCACCAGTGTGCATCCCATTTTTGACCACACGACAAAAACTAAGGGCGACGTCAACCTGTCCGGCAAACTCAGCGCTCAAGTCAAAATAGGGCCGGAAATGAAAATCAGTATTTTAGGCCTCAACCTGATCGGCGCGGGCGCATTCCTCGGCGCCGGCGTATCGGTGGAGATGCTGGACAACGGGGCAAAATTAGATGTGAGGCTGTATGGGATACTCGAGGTATTCATCACGGTTATCGGAAAAAGGAAAAATCTGATCAGTTTTCATCCCACGATCCTGAGCAAGAAGCAGGAAAATATGGAAGGATATAAGATTGAGATCGACGACTGCTTCATTTCCCCCGGAAGGGTGGGCGGACGTTTTATGAAAGAGACTATCGTAGACGGTAAAATGGGGTACAAACCACCGGATGGAGTGGTAAATTATCGGATATGCATAGAAAAAGGCGGCAACCCTAACAATGTAGAGTATCACCCCAAAAACGGAACCTGGGTGCAAACGCAAGCAAATGTGGGCGAATTTTTTATAGGAGACGGACTCGGCAATAAATGGAATTATAATTACGGCCCCTTTGGGAACAACGCCAACGGCACCAGTAACGGTATAAAAGGATTGAGCGCAAACGACAAGGTTTTTGTGGAGTTCGTACTCCCCGGAAAAACGATAACGAATGCTAATATAAGGAGGTCAGACCTCGTTTCGCCGAGGCTTCCTTTCACAGACGTCACAATCACCGCCGCCGATTCTTTCAACGATTTTGCCGTGGGTGCTGTAAACCAACAGCAGTTAAAGAACTGGCAGACTGACTGGCGGCTCCCAATAGAAGATCGGTGCGAGCTTGTCTATCCGCCGAAGGATACCATCGTCTTTATCACGCCCAAGCTGCATTATGACCATGAGACATATGTCAATGGGACGGTCTCCATAGGAGGCTGTACGGCGTCATACTCCTATACCGCAGGGGCAGCGACGGATGAGTTCGGCCGGTTTGATACCCGCACCCCCTGTTCGTATGCCAGCATCGGACTTACTGGGGGCAATTATTACATTGATGGCAAAGGCAGGGAAATCGTCAACTCCGGCTGGCATATAACGGCGCATACCCCTACCCATATCGACAGCGGGTATACAAGGCCGGACGCTTACATAAGCAGTACGCCGCCGTTTGAAAACTATAACTTCGACGCTTGGTTTGATATAAATATAAGGTACGAGGGTACGAATAGCACCGTCGAATATTACTACTTACCCGAAATGCCGCCTCTGTATTATAACCGCGAAATATATCCGGTGGAAGGGACGTTTACTAAAACCACGGAGGATAATAAAGTCGTCGACCGGATGGATTATGACGAATACATATGGGTGGTCAATCCTGCAGGAACGCGCGTAATCACAAACGAGGAGTTCTTTTATGGCATATCGTCCATTTATTCACGCGTGGATTATAACTATTATGCCGACAGGCAAAACGACGCGAAGTGGAAGGATTTGAGCCGCAACGACTTCAAGCTGGTCAGGACGACCAACTCGGATGGGAGTACGACAACGCTGTTCAGCCAGCGGGTGACGGCGGAGTGGGTTTGGCAGGCGCATCCGAATCCGGTAAAGATCACCCAAATGCCAATGACCGAATATGACCGGACTGTACGCACGACCGGAGGCACCATGCAAATTCAGGCGACAGGGTTGTTCCCCGCCTATTATTTGGAGGGTGCGCCCGAAGGGGTCACCATCAACAAAAATACAGGGCTGATCACCGTCGCGCCGGGTATTGTTCCCGGTAACTATCCGGTCACAGTCGTCGCGGTGCAGGAATACAGGGGAACTATGGTGACGTATACGGAGTACAACCAGTCAGGCGGTCATTTAGAATACACCGTACCGGACTATATATACTACGGGCACGACCCTGTTCCGCCGGATAAGCGGGATTTCACGCTGATGATCAAATCGGTTCCGCCAGAGATTCAGCCAAAGGAGCAGACCAGCCACGGATATAATTTCACAGTGGACAAAGGGGACATACTGGAGATACCGATTTACACCGTTGCAGGTGATTCCCCTATTGAATGGTCGCTGGAGGATCAGGACCGTTTTACTCCATTGCCTGATTTCGCATCCATCGATCCGGCGACCGGCATTCTGCGCATCGCGCCGGACGGCGGCACGTGGGTAGGCAACTATTTATTCCGGATCGTTGCGAGAAACGGAGGGGGGCGCGACATCGCGAATTGCAGCGTCACGGTCACCGACAATAATAATTTACTGCCCGAAAAACCGGGCGTGCCGACAATAAACTTTAGTGACCCCAATTACAGCATTGTACAGGGCATGTCGTTTTCAGCTGATTATTATCTGACAGGCGACGAGCCTATTGACGTAAAGATGTCGGCTCACGCCGCCGACCGTTCCGAAGTCAGCGGTTTTATCCTAAATAAAGAAGCGAAAACTGTTTCCGCTCCGAACAACCTCCCTGTGGGTACATACATCGTATTTGCCACAGCGTCAAACGCCGCAGGGGTATACACCGCGCAGTTTGACCTTGAAGTGACTGCTGCGGCGACCGCTCCTGTGATTTCGTTCAGCAATACGAGATATACCACACAACAAGACACAGCCACGCAGATGCAGTACACCTTGACGGGTACCGAACCGATAACGGTTTCGGTCACGGCGACAAATGAGCGCGGCACTTCCGTTTCCGGTTTCACTGTAAATACATCGGCAAAAACTGTGAACGCGCCGGGCAGCCTTGCCGCCGGAACCTATACTGTGACAGCCACAGCGAAAAACAGCACCGGGGACAGCTCTGCCACCTTCACCCTTGAAGTTACAGCTTCGCGTACCGCACCTGTCATTGCAGAGGCAAGTCACGAATATGTTTTTGAAGTAACCACCGGCGGGCAAGGTTTGAACGTGCCTATATCGGCTACGGGCAGTACCCCCATCACCTGGTCGCTGGAAGCGTCGGACAAAATGCCGTTGCCTATTTTCGTAGAAATCGACGCTAAGACCGGCGCATTGACCACCACCGCACGCATCTTAAGAGGAACGTATTATTTCTTCATTAAGGCAACCAACGACGTCGGCTCCGATACACGGTACTGTGAGCTATACGTAGCCGATCCCCGTGTTGCGCCAAAGATCACAACCACAATGTATACAAACCGAATGACGCAGGGAACCGATTATTCCATGCAGTTTTCCGCGACGGGCAGCGCTCCGCTGACCTGGTCGCTGGAACCCGTATCCTCCCGCCAGCCCGTTCCCGCCGAGGCAAGTATCGACAGTACGGGTAAATTGTCTATCAAAGGTTCCATCGCTGCGGGCAATTATAGTTTCATTGTTAAGGTTGCCAATGAAGAAGGTTCCGATTCGTTTGAACTGACAATCACGATGCAGGGCGGTTTCGGCCCGATCATTCCAAAGGGAACTCCCGAGATTACATTGCTGTCAGCAAGTACAGTTCCTTCTATAACGTTTCTATCGTCAGTTTCCGCGCAAACGCAGGCATCGAACAATCTTAGCGGAGGCATCGAAGCGATTGGTGATTCTGATATAGCCGGAAGCTGGCTGCCTACCTCAAACGCGGGGACTGCCCGTGGTTTGTTGGCTCGCACGGAAGACCATGCGGCAGTGATCCAATGGCAGGATTTGTTAATAGACGCCATCATTGACAGCAGCATTATAGACAAGCTTCGCCAAATTAGGCCGATACCCTTAAACAAGACTACGATCCGTTGGAGCGATACAAAAGACGTATATACCCGCGACCGGGATACGGTCAACGGCACCGAATATATTTTCTGGAACTCGGCGGTTAAAATCGACATAACCAAATCTGAATACAAAGAGACTTGTGAGGGTACTGGTTGGGATATGTATTGGTACAACGGGCTTGCAATCATCAATAATTTCCCTGAAGTCAAAACGGGAACGGTTATGAACGATGTCTACTGGTACGGTGATCTCTATCATGCCGTGGGCAGAAACGATGTATTTGGGAAAACGGTCGGTGACACAAGCCCTTCCAATCCTGATATTTATTGGAGTCTGGATATGCTGAACGCGATTAAATACTCAATCATCGGCAACGATTCTTTCAATATATCATCAACAGGCGGCTGGAACGGAATAGGTGTCGGTGATTTTTACAACGCTATGAATGAAGCGGGAGGGAATCCCATACGCGACCCGTGGACAGGCCCCGAAGGCTACCGGATCGGCGTTATTAAGTGGCAATCCCTCGAATTTGGCGGCCATCTTGATGAAATGGCGAGCCTGAAAAGCGGCTCATACAAGGTCGGGCTAGACGATGATACCGGATGCTATGTGCCGTTCGACTATTTTTCCACGCTGGCGGACAACAAGGCTATAGACCTTTCTTTCGAGCAGGAAGGGTTCAACTTGACATTTGCGGGGAAAGACCTAGTTGGGAAAGAGTCTTGGCTGCCGTTATATGATTTCGGATACAGTCCGAGTTCATATTTTGAACAGCAGATGCTCGAAGCCGTTGGAACGCCGGATGGCGAACACTTCGTTTATTCCTTCTCACACCACGGCGATTTACCGGGAACCGCTACATTTGATATTGAGACTGGCATTTCGGAAGGCGCGAAGGTAAACGTGTACCGGTACGACGCCAGCACCGGCGACTTTACTTTGATTGCCAATAATCTTACAGTGGGGGCGAATGGCATTGTGAGTTACCGCAACAATACCATGTCGCATTATTTGATCACAACCGATACCATCGAAGGGGCCTTGTATCTGACGGCAGACGGGACGGTAAGTTGGTGGCCCTATATCATCATAGTGGCAGCGGTTGTGTTCATAGCGGCGGGAGTGTTTGTGTTCATCGTCCTGCGAAAGAAAAAACGCAAGGGCGCTCCGCAGTCGGTCTGATAAAATAAACGGAGGAGGATGCAACTATGAAAACTCGTAACTTTTTGGCGCTGCTGCTGGTCATCGGATTATTTTGCGCACTTGCCGCGTGCGGCGGAGACAAAGATGCGCCGCTGACGGGAAGGTACGTTGTCATTGATATAACGGACGACCCTGACGGCGTGGCTTTCACCGATTTGGACGCCATATACAAGGGGCTTGGCAAAAATATTGAAGAATATACATATATGGAGTTTTGGGGGGACGGCAAATTCACTTTGGTCATGTTCGGCGAGGAAGAGGCGTCCGGCACATACTTGCTCAAGGGCAAAACCTTGACGCTGTCCGCAGGGAAAGAAATGCTGTCCGCAGATATATTAGGCAAAAAAATCACCTGGACATACGAAAACGGCGCGAGGCTGATTTTTGAAAAAAAGCAAAGGCAATAACGTACAGAGGCGGCCCTCAAACTCCTTGACAATATTCTATCCGTTATATATAATACCAGTATAATATATAACGAGGTGATAATCATGTCATTGCCATATGGGTTATTGGGGCTTTTGAACTATCAAGACAGCACCGGCTACGACCTTGCCAAGATATTTGAGGATTCGCTCAACAACTTCTGGCATGCGCAGTCGGCCCAAATCTACCGCGAGCTTGACCGCATGGAGCAAAAAGGCTGGGTGGTTTCGCGAAACATCGTTCAAAGCAAGCGCCCCAACAAGCGGCTGTACTCAATTACAGATAAAGGGCGAGGTGCGCTGCACCAATGGCTGTGCGAAGGCGCACTGGAGTTTGAACGCCCCCACGAGGCGTTTTTGATGAAGGTGTTTTTCGGCGCAAACGCTCCAGAGGCTACACTCAAGCTCCTCAGATCCTGCTGTGACATGTGCCTTGATGCTGCGGCAGAATACCCAAAGCGCATACAGGCAAACATCGACCACTATGCTGCTGTCATCCCGGGCGGCGAAAAAAACAGCTTGTACTGGCAGATGACGCTTGACTTTGGCACAATACACACTCAGGCAACCGCCAAATGGGCTCAGGCGTGCATTGAAAAACTGGAAAAGGAGCTTAAGCCATGAAGATATTGATGTTGTGCGACAGGGAAAGCGCTCTTACAGGCAACCTGCAGGACGGATTTCAAAACCTGTTGGCAGATGCAGGGCACGATGTGACATCCGTGACGCTCAGCCGTGAAGAATTGAAGCCCTGCCTTGGGTGCTTCGGTTGCTGGGTCAAGACGCCCGGCCGGTGCGTTGCCCAAAACGACGGCGCAAACTGCATCGCCGAAAAGCAGATGAACTCGGATGCCGTCTTGCTGCTGACCAAGATCACTTACGGCGGCTTTTCTGCGGACATCAAGTCGTACCTCGATCGGTCCATCCAAAACATAGCGTCAGACTTTGAAGTCTATAAAGGCGAAATGCGCCACAAAATGCGCTATAAACGCTTTCCCGCTTGGGTAGCGGTAGGCTACGGAGACGCAAGCGAAGCAGAGCGGCAGACCTTTGCACATCTGACGCAGCGCAATGCATTGAACATGCGGCCCGACAAGTTTTTATCGCTGACAATAAAAAGCGATGGTACACATGAGGAAGCTGGCCGTTCAATATTGGAATTTCTGGAGGAAGGCATATGAAAATAGCAGCAATCAACGGCAGCCCGAAAGCAAACGGCTCCATGTCCGAAGTGATCATCAAGCAGACAGAACAGATTCTTGGCGAAAAAATCCAAGTGCATCAGGCTGTACGGCTCGTGCAGGGAGGTACACCGCCCGAAACCACAGCAGAGGTGCTCGATACGGACGTTTTGCTGGTCGTTTTCCCGCTGTACGTGGATTCCCTGCCAGCACCCCTTATTGAGCTGCTGACAAGGCTCGAAGAAGCCGCGCACGGCAACTTGGCAAAGCCCCATGTCTATGCCATCGTAAACTGCGGCCTTCACGAGCCAGAGCATACTGCACTGGCGCTGGACATGGTCAGATATTTTGCTGAGCGTGCCGGCCTTACGTGGGGATGCGGCCTAGGCATCGGGTGCGGAGGCATGATTGCCTCCATGGGTAGCAACTGGAGCAAAGGGCCGGCAAGCAGCGTACATGCGGCGCTTGTCGGCATAGCAAGTGCCATATGCGAGAAGAGAAGCCGGCAAGACGTATTTGCAGCGCCTAAATTCCCACGGTTCCTCTACATCGCTGCTGCAAACATGGGCTGGCACATGCAGGCTAGGCAAAACGGCGTCCTGAGAAAACTGAAGGATCGCCCCTATGCGGAAGTAAGCGAGGCAGCAGAATGAAAAAGCTGATTCTTCCCCTCGGCACTTGGCTGCTGTTTGCTGCTATTGCGGTGGCTCTTTTCTTGTCAAGCGGCCAACCCTTTTTTCTGTTCAATTTTCTTTACATCGGTACAATGCTTTCCCTAGGGCTCTACCTGTTTTCCCGTGGCTACAGGCATGCCAGGCGAGTAGCGCAGTTTGGCGTTGGGCTGTATATGCTCGTATTGCTGGGGTTTGTAGCTGGGGAGAATATGCAGCTTTCGGGATTCTTCTACTATTTGTTCCTTGGGGTGTTCCAAGCGGCAGTCATCCACTATGCAATAGCCAAGATCATAGGGCCGCTCATCTTTGGACGCGGCTGGTGCGGTTATGCCTGCTGGACTGCGATGGTGCTTGACCTTTTCCCATTCAAGGTTCCGGCAAGCCATGCGCGCAAACCAAAACTGGGGCTCCTGCGTTATGCTGTTTTCGTGGCGACTCTCCTGTTTGTGGTCGTGGTGTTCGTCTTTGCAGCTGCCGATTTAGAGCGCGTGATGTATATAACTTTTATGGCAGGCAACATTGCCTACTTTGCAGCCGGCATTTTCCTCGCCTACCGGTTCAGGGACAACCGGGCATTCTGTAAATACGTCTGCCCTATTACAGTGTTTTTGAAACCGATGAGCTATTTTGCGCTTGTGCGCATTAAGAGGTCAGCAGACAAATGCATAAACTGCAATAAATGCGTTGACGCCTGTCCAATGGATGTCGATATGCTAAGCAACAACCGCAATCGCAAAAATGCAACTGAGTGCATACTCTGCGGCGAATGCATTCGCAATTGCCCGAAAAACGCACTGAAGATGTAGTATCAAGCTTTTCTGATATACCGGTAATTGACATGATCGTCTATAACACAGCCAACCGCCGCCGTTAAAGGATGCCCTCTCCAGAGTCAGTTATGCTATAAATTATTTATATTGACATTTTATTCCATTTCGGGTATAATATACTCATACACCGTATTTGTGTATTGCAAAAGGCCAGAAACAAATGTAAAATGAAGGAGGCAGCGAACTTGAACAAAATGGCGGAGGACGGCTATCCGAGAATACTGCCGGCATACGAAAATGGAATTTTCCAATCAATTTTTTTGCACCCCGAAAGCAGGGTGCCCCTTGCCGACATAATATCAAGCTTTACTGGAATACCAGTAATTGACGTGATCGTCCATAACAGCGAAGTACCTAAGAACGACATCGGTACCAAGCATGAAATATTTGACATCAGCTGCAGTGCTACCGACGGTAAGACGCAATTCGAGATTGAGATGCAAGCCAGCCACATGGAAGGCGACAATTCGGAAAACGAGCATGCAAACATTAGGTGCAGGAGTGTCTACAACCTTTCAGACCTGCATGCGAACCAAAATGGGCGTGGGATCAACTATAGCGATTTGTCGAGAAGTTATCAGATAACCGTGTGTAAATACCGGCCTTTCCGAGAAAAGCACCGCCTTATCGAAGAATTCCTACTGCGAAATGAGTACGGCCTTGTACTTGCCGATGCAGTACGGTCGATCTTCGTTGACTTGACATTGACAAGGGGAATACTTAGGAAACCAGTCGGCGACATGACGGCTGCAGAAATGTGGTCGGTCTTCATCGCAAAATCAGGCGAACCGAAGTATAAAGGATTATTAAGCGAAATAACAAAAAAACGGGAGGCGATCTCTATGGCACAGGAAGCATTGAGCTCAATAAGCACTAACCCTGACGAGCGGGCGAGATACCATTCACGCAAAATGTGGGAAATGGACAGGGCGCATGAAAAGGCTGTATGGGCAAATATGGCAAAAGAAAACCTTGATAAGGGTCTCTTGGAAAAAACAATTGAAATAGCCCAGAACGCACTGAAAGAGGGGGCCTCGCTTGATTTTGTTAAGAAAATCACTAGTTTGGATGAACCCACCGTGAAACAGCTGAAAATGGAATTGGACAATGCAGGGCAGTGACTTAGGGTCGATGTCAAGCTTTGTTTATTTGTATATCCTCCTGAACCCGACCCCCTCATAGGTCCTGACTGGGTTGCCCCTCTCCAGCAAATTGTGCTGCACCCACATGGTTTGTTTCATAAGGGCCTTTGCGTCGAGGTTTTGCTGCGCTATTATGTCGCCCAGCCGGCTAAGGGCGATTTTCTTGTTGAGGTGTTGAGTCCTCGCTTCGGTTGAAGTGACGCTAACCCCGGTGGGGACGTGGACCGCCCTGACTCCTGTTTCGACTTTGTTCACGTTTTGCCCCCCTGGCCCTCCTGACCGAAAAGTCTGAAAACGCACCAAGTCGCCGTCAAAGCTTGTTTCGTCAGCCGCCTCGTCAAACAAACTAATGTCAATGAACCAGTTTTTCCTCTTGTGCCTTGGCCTGTACGGGCTCTGGGCAATCCATTTTACCGTCCCCTGCAGGTGCGATACATCCATGCTTGTTGAAACTACAGCAGATTTGAAGCAGCCTGCATTCTTTGACCTTGCTTCGCTAACTATCACCATGTCTGGAATTTCATCCTTCAGCGCTTCCAGGAACTTACCCACGGCAAGTTCGCATTCCACAGGCCCGTTGCCTAACGATATTTGTATTCTCATCTTTTCACCCCTTGTACGTCAGCATCGGCTTCAGCGTCGCTATCACTTTGATCAGCTCGTAATCCAGCAGGCTTTGTATTACAACGTCAATGTTTTTATAAGCTTCGGGCGCCTCCTCAAACAGCAAGTCAGTGTCATGGCACACGACCCTCCCCTTGTATTTGTTGCAGCGGATAGTGTCCCTGTCGTATTTGTCCCTGATGCGCGGCCTGCTGAGGCTGCGCGCCCATTTCCGCCCGGCGCCGTGGGAAATTGAATAGGCAGTTTGCCAAAGGTTTTCCGCTGGCTTGACAACATACGTGAGCGACCCACGCGAGCCTGGGATCACAACCGGCCCTATTTCAGTCGACACCGCGCCTTTGCGGTGGATAAACACCCCTTCGCGCTTTTCTAGGTAATTGTGGCTGCAGTCAATCGTTTTTCTGAGCGCTTGAGCATAGCCCAAATAGCTGACCAGTTTCTCCGCAACAACGTCACGGTTGCGCCTGGCCCATTTCAGCGCGTCATCGTGTTTTTCAATGTAAGCGGCAACAGCCGGGCCTTCATATCCTATGCTGCCAAACTCCGACAGTATACTGCTTCCGTATCCCCTCGAACCGCTATGAACCAGCAGGTGAACCATGTTTTCATCCATCTTTAGGGCCTCAAATTCCTGCCTGTCAACAATTTCGTCAACCAGCTGGAACTCGGCAAAGTGGTTTCCGCCGCCTATCGTCCCCAGATCGTAAATTGGGCTGGGTTCGCCAAAATGGTTTGCTGTTTCAAGATCGGCGAATTCCCTGATATGGTTGAGCCGCATTACCCACCTGTCAAGCTTCATCCTTTTCTTTTCAATGCTTGTAGAATAAAGGCTCATCCCGCAACCGATGTCGTTTCCGATAAGATGCGGGTAGATAATGTTCTCCGTTACTGCCGCAAGCCCAACGGGGGTTTTACCGGCGTGAAGGTCGGGCAGTCCGACGACTTTTATCACGCCACCCAAATTTGCAAGCGCATCAAGCTGCGATACCGCAGTATGCTCCAGCCAGTTTTTCTCATTTGTTATTATGGTGGTTTTGTTGTTCACTTATTTCTCCTTGAATCTTCAATTGCAATAAAAAAACACGATTCCCATCGTGCCGCGCTTTGATTTTTTGGCTCATGGTCATCAATTAAACGCTATATTGAATTCGCCTTTTGTCTATTCGCTGCTGTCATCTGAACCACCCCTTCGCGATAAAATTTGCTTTGCTAACTCAGATAAGATAACATATCGACCCTGCAAAGTCAATGAATGCAATGTTAAGAAAATATTACTTGTTTTTTACATGCTGCATCCACTCGAATGCCTAAAAACTGAATGACAGCATCGCTTTGCAGTGATATAATGAAAAAAACGCACAGGGGGTAATAAAAATGTTCAAGCTTTTCAAGCTGTTTTGCAGATTGTTTCAACTTGTAATGAAGATCGCAGCCAATGTGCTGCCTTGGCGCAAGCCGGTGCTGCTTGAGGGTGAAAACTGCATCCTAAAGCTCCCCAGCCGCATAAGCGAAAAGGGCATAACCAGCGTCCTGCTTGTCACGGACAAGGCTATAATGTCCCTTGGGCTGCCAAACGCGCTGCTTGAAGCCATGCAGAGCGCGGGGATAAACACAGCGGTATACGACAAGACCGTGCCAAACCCCACCATCGACAACATCGAGGAAGCCTTGTCAATGTACAAGGAAAACAATTGCGGCGGCATAATCGCCTTTGGCGGAGGGTCGTCCATGGACTGCGCAAAAGGCGTTGGCGCCCGGGTAGCAAGGCCAAAGGCCAGCATAACGCGCATGAAGGGCCTTCTAAAAGTCATCAAGCGCCTGCCGCCCCTCTACGCTGTGCCTACAACGGCTGGGACGGGCAGCGAGGCTACAGTTGCGGCAGTCGTGGTGGACAGCAAGACCCATGAAAAATACGCTATCATGGACCCTGCCCTGATACCCCTTGAAGCGGTGCTCGACCCCATGCTCACCGCCGGGCTTCCGCCGTTCATAACGGCAACAACAGGGATGGATGCGCTCACTCATGCCGTAGAGGCTTACATCGGCCGCAGCAACACCCGTGAAACGCTTGACATGGCTAAAAAGACCGTGGCTCTCGTATTTGACAACTTGTATGCAGCGTACGAGAACGGCTCGAACATGGAAGCCCGCGCCAACATGCAGCGGGCGGCGTATTACGGCGGCATCGCTTTCACCCGCGCCTACGTAGGCAACGTGCATGCGATAGCTCACACCCTCGGCGGCATGTACTCCGTGCCCCACGGCCTTGCCAACGCCGTCATACTTCCCCATGTGCTCGACGACTATGGCGAATGCGTATACAAACCGCTTTCCGAATTAGCCGATGTGGTGAACCTGCAAGGGGATACACAGGAGCAGAAGGCAAAAGCGTTCATCCGCGCAGTGCGGGACCTCAATGCGAGCATGGGCATACCGGAAACCATAGACGGCATACTCGAAGACGACATACCAGTAATGGCGAGCCGCGCTTTCCACGAAGCCAACCCCACCTACCCCGTGCCATGCATATTCTCGCATGGGGATTTCGTCAGCGTCTACCAAAGGCTGATGGGCAACTCCGGCCTGCACGGGTACGCAGGGAAAATGGCCAGAATTGACCTGACTTCAGGCACCGTCACAAATTTCATGCCGCCAAAAGGCGAGCTCCTGAAATTCCTCGGCGGCAAAGGGCTTGCCGCAAAAATCATGTACGACGCATTTGACAGCAAGGTGGATGCGTTCTCAGACGAAAACCTGATCGTTATAACAACATCTCCGCTCAACACGTCCGGTGCCCCCAGTTCATCACGGTTCAACATATCCACAATATCTCCGCTTACCGGACTGCTTGCCTCGTCCAACTGCGGCGGCAATTTCGGCCTGCACCTGAAACGCGCAGGGTACGACGCCCTGGTCATATCAGGGCGAAGCCCCGGCAAAGTACTCATCCGCGTCAGCGAGGCAGGAATCGAACTGTCTGACGCAACAGGCCTCTGGGGCAAGAGCACTGGGGAAACGCAGGCAGCGATGGGTTTTGGAGGCAAACTGGTAATTGGCCCTGCGGGCGAAAACCTCGTGCGTTACGCTTGTGTCGTCTCAGAAGAACGCGCTGCAGGGCGCGGCGGCGTTGGCGCCGTGTTCGGGTACAAGCAGATAAAAGGCATCCTGGCAACCGGCAAAGCGCATGTGACCGTGCAAAATCAGGAAAAGTTGAAAAGCTTCAATCGGAAATGGGCAGCAGCACTGAAAAAACACATCCTCACAGGCAAGCAACTGCCCCAGCTCGGCACTGCGGCGCTCGTCCGCAAGATGCAGTCAAACAACCTGCTTGCGACCAGGAACTATTCGAGCGGTCGTTTCAACGGTTTCAACCAGATCAGCGGCGAAACGCTGCGCGATAAGCACATGATCAAAAACAAAGGCTGCGCAACGTGCCCCATTCAATGCGGACGAGTCGTAAGGCTGGACGGCCTTGAAGTCAAAGGACCTGAACTTGAAACCCTAGGCTTGCTGGGCCCAAACCTGATGCATGACAATCTGCCGAGAATCATAAGGCTGAACCACCTGTGCGACCAGCTCGGTATGGACACCATGTCCTTTGGCGGCTCTGTGGGCTTCGCCATGGAACTGAATGAAAAGGGCCTCTGGGATAACGGGCTGCGGTTTGGTGACTGCAAAAGCCTTGAATCACTGGCTGAGCAGGTGGCGCACCGAAAGGGCGTCGGAGCCGCCCTAGCTGAAGGCGTCAAACGTATGTCGGAAACGCATGGCGGCAGCGAGTTTGCCATCCATTCCAAAGGGTTGGAACTAGCAGCCTACGAACCAAGGGCGGCGCAGGGCATGGGCCTAGGGTATGCGACGGCAAACCGGGGCGGCTGCCATCTGAACGGCGGGTACCTCGTCGTGCTGGAAGGCCTGGGGCTTCATGTGAACGGCAGGGCAACACGCGGCAAAGCGGCGTTCACGGTGTTTTTTCAGGACTTGATGGAAGCTGTTTCGGCAGGGGGAAGCTGCCTGTTTACCACGTATGCGGTATTCCCGCCGTATTTGGTAAAGCACCCGGACAGCCCGTTTTCTAAAATGGTTTGCTCGCTGCTGCCAAGCTTTGGAGGGCTTGTTGCGTTCCTGCATGAACATGCAGGGCTGCTTTCGATAAATGCGAAAGGCACAGTGCCCTACCCGTACGCATACAAGCTGGTTACCGGCTGCAATACGAACATCGGGAGCTTTGTCCGCTCAGGCGAGAGAATCTACAACTTGGAGCGCCTGATCAACATTCGGCAAGGGCTAACAGGCGGCGATGCGCTGCCGAGCCGGCTCACTGAAGAACTCCAAAGAGGAGACGATCCCCAAAGCCGTGTACAGCTCGCGCCCATGCTGAAAAAATACTACCGCATCCGTGGTTGGGACGAACAAGGCGTACCTACCGAAAAGCGGCTCAAGAAGCTGGGGCTTTAGTCCAGTGCCCATCTTTAAACAAAAACCCAAAAAAACAAATTATTATGTGGAAATATTTGTTCAAACGTGATAAAATCAACATGGTCAAGGAGTTGATTTTTTATGAAGGCAGTATATTTTTTCTGCACAGACACGAAGATAGAACGGGTTGCCCCGCAGGTATTCGAGAGCGTTTGCGGACTTAAAAAATTGACGGCAAGCGAAAAGAATTTTGACGGCAAGCCTGTCCTTGAACATGTTGACTACAAGGGCAACTTGTTCAGCTTCGTTGAAACGAGCAACGTCTTGTGCTACGACTATGCCGGCTATCTGCCTTACATGAACGAGCTGTTTGGAGAGTACGATTTTGCCGGGCAGATCACTTGGCACGAGGGCGCGAACGCGCCGGAAAGGGTGCTGACGGTCCATTCAAGCGGGGACGTGCCAAGCGGGGTGTTTGGCACCGCAAGCCCGCTGCTATTTAAAAACCTGATAATCGCTGTTGAACGAAACAGGCAAGCGGCAAACCTCGACGGCTTCTTTACGTCGATAGAGGGAACCCACTGGAGCGGCATTGATCATGACCAAAAAGCCGAATACATCGCCCGGTTCCCCGTGCCCATTTACGACGTTGAAATCGGCAGTATGCCTGAAGCTTGGCACAACAAGGATGCATCTGATGTCCTAGCCTCCTCGCTATTTGAAGTGTTTACGCCTTTTTCCGATAAGTACGACAAAGCATTCACGGTTTTGGCGGCAGGCGGTATGCATTTTGAAGAGAATTTCACTGCAGCGATTCTCAATGCCGACTACCCCATTTCAATAGGGCACCACCTCCCGAACCAATGGCTTGTCAGCGGCGAATATGAAAACGGCGGGATTGAAAAAGTGGAAAAAGCTGTCAAAAGCATTATCGGCGGGATTGACGCCGTCGTGTTTCACGAAGGGCTCAAAGGAGCGTACAAGCAGCTCTGCCGAGACACAGGTGAGAAATACGGCGTCCCAGCGCGAAAGCACAAAGCGCTTCGGTCGCCAGAAGAGTTGTTGAACAAAGCGTAAAGGAGAGTTTCCAATGCCAGAAAAAAACGCAAACGGCCAAACAGCCGCGAATTACCCCATCGACGACAAGTTCGTATCCCTGATAGAGGATTTTAAGGGGCTTTCGTACATGCAAATATACCATTTGATGCTTGGCAGGTATAAGTCTTTCCCCGCCGAATCGCGAATCCAGTTTGAAGAGTACTGCAGCAAGCACCCGCTTTGGGGTTCGCTTTGCGACGCAGGGGACGACCATCAGGTCTTCGAAAACAGGGCGCATGCGCTGCATGAGCACTGGGTTGATTTACTGTGGCTGTACTACCGCTTGAGCGACTACCGTTCTCGCCACATCCTGTTCGCTTTGGTCAACAACTGGTACTATTTTGATTTAAACTCATTGAAGAATGTCCGGGAGCACCTTTACCATGAGAATTTCGACATGGACTTATTAAAATGCTGCAAAGACGAGGTCTTCGTGGATATCGGTGCCTACGCGGGCGCCAGCGTCATCAAATACATCAATACGTACAAAGACTACAAAACAATATATTGTTATGAAATTTCACCTGACAATCTGTCAATGCTGAGCAAAAACCTGGCAAAATACAAAAACATAATAATCTGCCCGAAAAAAGCCTCTGACAAGTCCGAACAATCCGAAACGGCAGTTGCAATGACAACCATCGACGAAGACGTAAAAGAACCTGTCACTTTTGTCAAAATAAGCGTCATGGGCGACGAGCAGAAAGCGCTTGCGGGCTGCTCAGCGCACATTAGGGGAAACAAGCCTAAGCTTGCGGTTTCTGTCCACCACAAAATTGAGAACATCTGGAGAATACCTAGGATGCTCGATGAAATCTGCCCGGGGTACAATTTTTACCTGCGCTACCACGGGACGTCCGTCTTCCCAACGGAACTGTCCTTGCTGGCGACGCACGAATAGCACTGACGCTGTCAATCGCTGAGCATCTCTAATGCAATTTTATCGATATCCAACTTAAATTCTTCCCAAGCTGGCTTTCTGATCCAGTTAATGCTGTCAAATTCACTTTTTGGCATGCCTGAAAGAATACTGGACACGTGGTATAGCTCTATCCCAACTTCTTTTTGCCGGGCGTCTTGGATTGCCTGCGACCAATTTACCTTCTCGTTCATAGCAATTTCCCGAATATCGGCAACGTCTTTCGCAGCAAAACGAAAAATCGCAGTTAGCTTGTTCGCAAGCATATTCCTTATTGAGTCGGTTCTATAGTAGATGCTTGTATCGGTAATTTCGCCAAAATGTGCAGATACGTCATTTACAAAGTCCAACTTCAGTATCGCGTCGGATTTGTCCCAATGCACTTTAAAACTTGTAAACGATTCGCTGCTGATAAATTCGTTTTCGGTATCAATACAAAACCCGTTGTCCTTCAGTTGGGAAACCACCTCCCTGACCTGAGCCGTATATTCATTGTCGCCGTTTACAAAAAAATCCAGATCGTCTGAGTATCGGTGGCTAAAATAGGCTCTACTCAACGCTGTACCACCGGTTAGATAAAAACGGACGCCACATTGACTTATAGTATTCATCACCCCATCTTGCAGGGGGTATAGGCTCTCTTCGTAATACTGCGACAGCGTAATCAAAATACCGCCTCCTCTCTTTAGGCCATATGCGCATTGCTACTTCCGGGGTGTATAGCCTCGTTATTGCCTCGATCCCCCAAAGGGCGGTGACGTAGTGCCATGGGAGGCGCTCTAGGGAGCGAACAAACAATTTGTCCTGTGTAAATACTCCAGAGCTTTCAAGCCGACCGTCTATTACAGCAAGCATGTCCTCGAATTCGTCCAAGTAGTCCCAATTTAGCGCACTCATCATACTTAGTTTTTCGTCATAGCATAGTTGCATCATCCTGCTCTCCTGTTTATGAAACCTTGTCCATCCGATTAAGCTCAGTTTTTATATGCCTTGCGCGGCACGCACTTTTGCAGGCATTGCCCTGCACCTTTCTTCCGATATAGACGCCACTGAGACCCTGAGCCCTTTGGCAAGCGGCACGAGGAAAATCCCGTCCTTTTGCAGCTCTTTCCCTATTGCGTCCGGGCTCTCGCAAGGTATGGACGCAAAAAAACCTGCATCAAAGGGGACTATGGCAAGCCCGGCCTCTTTTGCTGAACTTTCGAATGCCTTCCCTCTTCTTAGGAGCATATCGCGGTACCCTCTCCTTTCCTCGTCGACCTTTTTCAGCAAAGCTGCGTCGTTATAGATTCTAGAAAGGACAGTCATGGCAGACCTTGTGCAGTTTGACCAAGTGCCTCTGGCAGAAAATTCGCACACTCTCACAAACTCGTCGGCTACATCTTTGTTCTGCGTCATGCATATCATTGCACCGCTTCTCATCCCGTACAACGTAAAGGTCTTTGAAAGGCTGTAGGCAATTATCGGCAGAATGTTCTCAGGCAGTTTCTCAAGCTTAGGCAAAAATGCTCTGTATTCGTCAGCGTCCCCGGCAAAATCTATGTATGCCGCATCAACGAGGATTGTGGCTTTTCTTTCACTGGTGCACATCAATTCAAGGCTCTCTACCACCTTGTCCCAGTCGCCGGCTGTCAGCGAGTACCCTGTCGGGTTGTGGGCTGGCGTGTTTATTATCACGACGAGCCTGCCTTGCCTTTCAATGAGCTCTCTGGCTTTTTTGCTGAATGCCTCAATGTTAAAATGCCCTTCTCCGTCAAACAGTTCATAGGTCGCAATTTTTCTGCCAATCTCCTGAGCAATCGTGCTATACGGTGCCCAAAACCAGTCGGAAGTCAAAATTTCATCCCCGTATTTCGAGAAATTCGAGATTGTGTTTCTGATGGCGCCGGTCCCTCCCGGCGTGGCAACCACCCCCGTGAAGCAATCTGGCTCAAAATTACCGAAGGCAGCTTTTATTACCGCTTTTTTGAATTCAACTGTGCCGCCAATCGGCGCATAGTCTGCATAATCAACAGCGTCAAGGCTTTTCATAACCTCCACAACTGACGAAAGCACGACAAGCCTGCCCTCGTCGTCGAGCAGCGAGCCGATAGTTGCGTTTACGACAGCCTCCTTCCCGATCTTGGCCTCAAGTTCCTTTGCCTGCCTGTTGATCCCGAATATTTTGTCCTCCATTGGGACGATCCTGCCATTTTGTTCTGCAAACAAAAAACTGTTCATGTATCATACCACCTTTCCTAAGGCTTTAGCCTCGCTATAATATTTTTAGCCCTTTTGTCAATGGATGCGTGCCGCTTCTTCAAATGTTTCTCGCCCTTCTGGCAGACAGTAAATGGTTTGCGTTGCAAGATAGTCCTTCAGGCACTCAAATTCCTTCTTATCCTTTGCCCCTTGGAGCACCTCCTGATAAGTGTATGCCGCAATTCCATAAGGAATCTTCCTTCTCAATACATCGTCAAAAATGATCGTTTTAGCATTCTCAATTCCTTTTAGATAGTTGATTACAACAGTTGTATCGACCAGAATCAATTACCGCTCCTCCCTCAAAGCCCGATGGTCGTAGCCATCGGAAAATGTTATTTGCCCTCTCAATCATATTGTCGTCTATCATGATGTTCTTACGCAAACCGCACACCTCCCTATGTGCATTATATTACACATGTATCGAAGTGTCAACAACCCCCGACCCGACTCCCTGGCGGCCGTTCAAACAAAAAAATTCACCTGAAATTCAGAGAAACTACAACGCAAGTTCATTTTATAATGTAAAATATATGTATACACATGCAAATGGAGAATGTCAATGAACGGTAGGCACGAGCTTAAGCACTATATCAACATTTCTGACTGTGCACAGCTGAGGGCAAGGCTCTCAGCCGTGGCGAAGCCCGATAAAAACGCCGGGGCTGACGGCAGCTACAGTGTGCGCAGCCTTTATTTCGACAACTATTCGGATAAAGCGGTTGTGGAAAAATTGTCAGGAATGAGCCGGCGGGAGAAATTCAGGCTCCGTTACTACAACGGGGACACGTCCTTCATGCGGCTCGAAAAGAAGAGCAAAGCGAACCGGCTTTCATACAAGGAAAGCGCCGCTGTGACAGCTGAACAGGTTGCGGCATTGCTTGCAGGTAATTTAGACGTCTTCAGGAACCCGGAGGTGCCGCTGCTCATGGAATTCTACACAAAAATGCGTTACCAGAACCTGCGGCCGAAAAACGTGGTAGAATACTGCCGGGAAGCCTACATGTTCCCGGCTGGAAACGTCCGCATCACTCTCGACAGCGGCATTAGGACGTCAAACAGCCCCGGGGGCTTTCTTAACCCAGAGTTGACAACTATCCCGGCGACCGGTGCCGTCATACTGGAGATCAAATACGACGGTTTCCTGCCGGATGTCATCCGCGACGTATTGCAGATCGGTTGGCGGAACCAAGCAGAGTTTTCAAAGTACGTTGTTGCAAGGCTTGTATGACAACAGGCATATTATAATCACAAAAGGAGAATCTTTCATGTTGGAACAATTATCAGACTTTAGTTTTCTAAACAGGGCAGCAGCGTTTTCGATACCTGAAATACTCATAGCGCTGTTTGTGTCCCTTGCCCTTGGGCTGTTCATCTACATAGTCTATACGAAGACTTTCAGGGGCGTCATGCACTCGTCGTCATTTGGCATAGCGCTTGTTGCCATGAGCCTCATCACAACCCTCATCATCTTGGCCGTGTCTTCGAACTTGCTTGCATCTCTTGGAATGATCGGTGCGCTTTCGATTGTCCGCTTCAGAACCGTTGTAAAGGAACCCCTTGACTTGGTTTACCTGTTCTGGTCCATCTCGGTGGGCATCGTTGTAGGCGTGGGGCTTATCCCGCTGGCAGTCATCGGTTCCCTAGTCATCGGGCTGATCTTGTTCGTTTTCGTGAACCGCAGGGTGAACGACACGCCTTACGTTGTGGTCATCAGCTGCGCTGGGGAAGATGCGGAAACACAGTCGCTCCAGATTTTAAAAAGCCAGACTAAGAAAAACGTCGTAAAAGCGAAAAGCGTGTCGAAGGATGGCGTCGAATTGACCGTTGAGGTGCGCCTGAAAGAATCCTCGTCCCAATTCGTCAACTCGCTTCTTGGCGTCGAAGGCGTTTTGAACGCGACGCTGGTTTCATATAACGGCGACTACTACATGTAACGCTGCACGGTTGAAAAAGGGGGTGAAAAAATGATAACAAGCAAATATATCCCGGCAATAACTTCCCTTTTGCTGTGTGCCTGCCTTGTTTTCTGCGGGTTTTTCGTGTATGCTGCAAACGCATTTGACACAACTGCAACCCCTGAATACCAGAAGAGGCTGTTTGGGGACGAAGTGCTCACCATTGACATCCAAGTAGACGATGGCGACTGGCAGGGGCTTTTGAACAACGCTATGGCAAAAGAATGGATTCCCGGCGACTTGGTAATAAACGGGCAGCGTTTCAGCACAGTTGGCATCCGGACAAAGGGCAACTCCAGCCTGTCTCAGATGGGGAGGTCAGGTGGCGGCAGGTACAGCCTGCAGTTCAAGTTCAGCCACTACGTCAAAGGGCAAAGATGCTATGGGCTTGACACCTTGTGCATCAACAACATGCTCGGAGACGCCACTTACATGAAAGACTATCTTTCGTATGAAATAATGAAATACATCGGGGTGCCGGCGCCGCTTGCCAACTACGCAAATGTGACGGTCAACGGCGAAGACTATGGCTTCTTCGTAGCATTGGAGCGCTACGACAAGTCCTTTTTAGAAAGGGCATACGGCACTTCTGCCGGACAGCTGTACAATGTGAAAATTCAGATGGGCATGCGACAGAATTTTGAGGACATGTTTCAAGAAAACGCCGACGGCTTCCCCATCAGGCAGCGAGGCGGCGGTATGGGTGAATTCCCCGGCAGGCCACCGGGTGGAGACATGGGTGAATTCCCGGATATGCAGCCGCCGGATGCCGAAATGCGCGAGTTCCCCGGTGGCATGGGCGGCCCCGGCGGCATGGGCGGCCCCGGCTTTGGCAGGAATTCTGGCGGGGGGTCGCTGCTCTACACAGATGACGACCCTGATAGCTACAGCGCGATTTTCAACAATGCCGTGTCAAGCAAAAACTCAGACAAGGACAAACAGCGCGTGATCACGGCTATTGAAAACCTGAACTCAGGAACCAGCCTCGAGAAATATTTTGACATTGACGAAATACTGCGTTACTTCGCTGCTCATACGGTAGTCGTCAACCTCGACAGCTACACTTCAAACATGCAGCAGAACTACTATATCTGCGAGCGTGACGGGAAGATAGCCATTCTGCCATGGGACTACGGCCTTGCTTTCGGCGGGTTTCAGTCAGGAAATGCGTCAAGCGTCGTAAACTTCCCCATAGACACCCCTGTGAGCGGCATACGCATGGAAGACAGGCCGCTTCTGAACAAACTGCTGGAAGTTGACGAATACTTAGACAAATATCATGAATACTTGCGCTTAATAGCAGAGGGGTATTTCGAAAGCGGCTTGTTTGAAAGCACAGTCGATGATCTGAATGCAAAAATCAACCAGTTCGTGAAGAACGACGTTTCTGCGTACTTTTCATATGACCAGTACGAAGCATCTCTTCCCGTTTTAACCGACCTAGGGCGACTGAGGGCAAAAAGCATCCTTGGCCAACTTGACGGCACCGTCCCGTCTACAACAACCAGCCAAAGCGCCGACAATTCGTTGCTGGTTGACTCAAGTTCGGTGGATCTTTCGGTGCTTGGGTCGATGATGGGTGGCATGAGGCAAGGTGGGCAGGATGGCCAGCCCGGGGGCTGGGACAGGCAGCCGGGCGGCTGGGGCAGGCAAGGCGGCGGTATGCCGGACATCGACATGGATCTGATGCGGCAAGCCATGCAAACGCTTATGGAAGCTGGCGGCGAGCTTACGGAAGACGTAAAAGCCTCTCTCTCTGAACTCGGTTTGACCGAAGAACAGATATCGATGCTCGAAGAGATGCAAACAAGATGGCCAGGAGGTGGCAACCGCAGCTGGCCTGGAAACCCTCCAAACAGGTGACATTGTGGCAAAAATACTGATTTGCGACGACGAGCCCGGTCTGCGAACCGTCATCAAGCGGTACGCGCAGTTCGAAGGCTACGAAACCGCCGAAGCCGGGAACGGCAAAGAGGCTGTGGAAATATGCAGGAATGAGCAATTCGACATCATCATCATGGATGCTATGATGCCGGAGCTTGACGGCTTTTCCGCTGTCCGGGAAATACGCGAAACCTCCGACGTGCCTATTATCATGCTCACAGCACTGGGCGAGGAATACGACAAAGTCCTTGGCTTTGAAGCAGGCATAGACGATTATGTGGTTAAGCCGTTTTCATCAAAGGAAATCATGCTGAGGATTGCGGCAATTTTGCGCCGGGCAGAAAAAAACTCTGAAACCCGTGAAGGCCATTTAACCTTTGCAAAAGGCGGTTTCCTGGCTGACCTGACAGCGCACAGAGTCCTAGTCGACGGCAAACAGGCAGATTTGGCGCCCAAGCTGTACGATCTGCTGTTTTTTCTCATAAAGCACAAGGGCGTAGCCGTTTCCAGGGAAAGCATTTTAACTGAGGTGTGGGGCTACAGCCATGACTACAGCGGCGACGACAGAACCCTTGACACACACATAAAGCTGCTGCGCAGGGCAATGGGGCCTTACGCCGATATTATAGTTACCTTGCGCGGGCATGGTTACAGGTTTGAGGGGTAATTATCAGTTGAACTATGACAAGCTGCCATTGAAATGAAAAA
>Ga0082212_10000713_pt1 | contig 48443 bp, 33 predicted proteins | sample TergutNt197P3_FD_71548 | JGI IMG/M metagenome (GOLD analysis project Ga0082212, IMG submission 71548) | Neocapritermes taracua P3 segment gut microbial communities from Petit-Saut dam, French Guiana - Nt197 P3 | ecosystem: Host-associated > Arthropoda: Insects > Digestive system > Gut ... | reverse complement strand
TACGGTATAGATAGCTTTTAATTCAAAATTCCATGTGGGTCCGCGCTTGGCCTGTTCCTGTATCGGGAAAGTGGCATAGAAGAGGCTACGGTCTTTGAAAAATTTTTGTTCGCATTTTTGCATTTCTACAATGAACTTTTCACCATTATCGGTTTCACAGTAGATATCGAAAACAGCTCCTCTCTCATGTTTCAAGCGACCTAATTGAGCATTGTTGAGGTATTTCAACAGTGTTATTTTGCCGTCTAAATGCAGCAGCGACTGCAAAAAATGCTGCAATACATCTTTATTGGCTTCCGTACCGAATAGTTTTTTGAACCCGAAATCAGTATATGGATTGATGTATTTTCCTCCGTTACTTTCTTTTACCTTTATATTCTTTTTAGTTGCCATAATTTGTATTTAATAGGATTGTTATCGCAAAGATAGTAAAAAAACGATAATAAATGTGTTGTTGTCGACATCTTTTCCCTGAATTAAAATTTTAACAGTGCAAAGTTACATAAAAAAAATCATAATACCTGCGAAACTATTTTGTAAATCAAAAAATAAGTACTATTTTTGCAAAAAATAAAATTCGAGGTCATGTTAATAGCCAATCCGATATACGACACAGTTTTTAAACGTTTGATGGAAAACAAACGCAGTGCGAAATTTTTCATTCAAACGCTTACCGGAGAGCAGATTGAAGACATTGCAATGGTACCGCAGGAATATACCTATCGTGCAAGAGTAAAAAAGGATAATAGTAAGAAAGAGGTAACTGCCGGCAGTGATGAATGGGAAATATTATCGCTCATACGTTTTGATTTTGTAGCCACGATACGCACTGATAATGGTGAGTACAAAAAAGTATTTATCGAAATACAGAAAACCAACAAACCGACAAATTTAATGCGGTTTCGCACCTATTTGGGTGAACAGTACAAACAAACGGATATGATAGAAGTAGCCAGCGGCAAAGTAGAAAAGGCGTTACCTGTTATCAGTATTTATTTGTTAGGCTTTAAACTTATTAATATTAAGGCTGCAGCCATAAAAGTTTGTCGCACTTACATAGACTTGATAGACAAAACCGAAATAAAACAGCGAAATAAATTGATTGAATCCCTGACCCACGATGGCTATTTTGTGCAGATACCCTACATAACGGGCAAGCCTCGTACATTGTTGGAGAGTTTGTTGAGTATTTTTGAGCAGAAATTTTTCATTGACGAGAAGAATACTTTAAAAGAGTATGAGTACCCCATAGAAGACGAAAATTTAAAAATGATGGTAGATATCCTGCAACATGCAGCCTCCGATAAGAAGACAAGACGAGAAATGGAAGAGTCATGGTGGGCAGAAGAAGACGAAAAAGAATACGAACGAACAAGAAAAGAATTGCAGGAAACCAATAAAATAATTGAAGAGAAAGACAAAGAAATTGAAGAAACAAATAAAATAATCGGAGAAAAAGACAAAGAAATTGAAGAAAAAGACAAACAAATAGCAATATTAAAAAGCCAATTAGAAAAGCAAACAAAATATTATTAACCCCCCTTCGGAGGGGGCAGGGGGAGGTGAAAAAAACTAAAAAAAAAACGACCCATCCCAAATTGCTCTTGTTGTCTAAACAGGGGGTTTTGTACAAAAAAATGCGGTTTTTGAAAAAAAATATGTTTTTTTTGAAAAAAAAAGTGAAAAAACGCTTGCCGGTAAAAAAGTTCTTTGTAATTTTGCTGCAATGATTGGTACGTTCTGTCGCGAAAAACGATGAATTGACTATACATTAATATATATATAAAACCTAAAAAGAGAGAATTATTAGAGAAAATTAAATTTACTTAGTATTAATATTAAATTATTAGATTATGAACAAAAAGATTTTTACTTTGTTAGCGAGTTCGCTAATGCTGCTTTTTGCAGCAATTGGGATGAATGCGCAACCAAACGACTTAGGGGGACCGGTGCATAGCCTGCCCGCAGGAGTTGGTACAGGCGCATACCACCTGAGAGTGACACACTTTGGAGATGATTCTCCGGCCGATGGAACTGGATTAATTCCTCAAACAGACATGGTCGTAGCATTAGACTCCGCAGGCTATCTGAAATTAGTCGATGGGACTTATTTTCAAACCACTGTGGACAAGTGGTATACAAGGCTGCGCGAATCTCTATGGTGCGTTGAAGTCAAGGACAGAGAGGTGCTTGGAAGATGGCCTGCGTACAATTTTATCAACAAGGAGTATGGTACGCTTCTTGCTGTTGATTCAGGACGTTGGGCAGGAAACGAATATGATGTTTCGGCTTTCACAAACCCCCTATATCAGACTATCTGGTCACAGCTGACGGGATATTCTTCGAACCCCGCCAATTACGGATTGAAGAATATTTCGGCTTACCTTGACGGCATGTTTGCCAATTGGAGATTTTCGGAAACATATAGCAATACGCCGCTCCAACCGGCACAACCGTTGCTGATCGAAATTCCGGGACAACCCAGCTACTTTTTGACTTTTGCTACAAGGTTGAATTGGCCTGTCGGCGCTGCCGGCCCCGGTATTGAAGACGGAATTGCAACCATCGAATTGGTAAAAGTCCACCAAAGAGATTTGGATCCGGGTTCCGATTTCTATAACAACAGTTTGTTGCGCTTCGAACTTGTCAATGCCGCTCCGCGTGTGCTGAATGCTGCTGCTTTCAATACACGATTCGGTACGCAACCCTTAGATCCTCCCGGTACAACCAGTACGGGACTTTTGAGATTCAACAGGGATGTATCCGGCGCAGGCGTAACCAATGTTTTGGCACAGGCGCTGAGGGCAACCGATGTTTATGGAAACGGTATGGGACAATATATGACCTTGAATACAGGAGGCAGTAGCGGTAACGGCCGCAGGTATGTTCATGTAGCAGATGGCGATACCTTGGCAAACTACTACAGCGATCGCGGAATCTATTACCCGATAATCAAAATGACCAACTACGCCGGCGTAAATGCAAACGGCCACTTCCGCATGGTTTATTATCCGTCGGAAGACAGCTTGGTTATCAATGTAAGGGCATTTGATCATATAAATAATGGCGAACACTGGGATGGCGAACCTTCTACAGCATATCCCGGAATCGCAAACGGCGGAGCAGGCTTATATGATCTGGACCAGCCGTACGGACCGGTTGATAATTTAAATTTGTTCTACAACGATGAGATATTAACGTATCTGAACGTCCGCATGCAAGACTTGGTAACGGCCGAAAACAAACGCGTGATTACCGTTTCAGACTATCCGGTTAATACACACATCTCGTTTGGTATTGGCGGTTGCACAGTATCTGACAGCAGGACTGTCGTTCCGCGCGACCTGTACGTGATTAAAGATTCACGCGGACGTTACCTGACCATGCCGCTCGAATTGGGCGACTTCACGCCGCAATGGCTCGAACCGCGTAACAATGAAGACCCGATGAAAACCCCGTCGTATCATTGGCTCGTTTATCCGATGAACGAAAATGCAGGATATTCAACCTTGAGATTTATCAACCGCGAATTCGACTGGGTGATTATTGACAATGTCAGCATCTACGCCACCCCGACGCTTTTCAACGGTAATATCAACTGGCTCGAATGGTCGGGCGCCTATTGGAACAATGATTTTGAAAATATTTTCGGAACCAAAGGCAATGCGCTTGTTTATTATTCGGCAGCCGAAACATCTCCCGCTACTCCGAAATGGAATCTGGAACAGGGATGGAACGGTAGCTTCCTGAAAGTACAGGATGATAAGCTGTCAGCAGCGAAAAAAACAGCCAGACTGTCGATGACGGAAGAAGAAATTCAGAAACTCTATCGTACAAGTTCGATACTCGGATATAAATACATAGGCAGAGATACCTTAAGCTATCATACCTACGCATTCAACTACCTGCATGCTTACTCGAAAGACTTCTATCTGGGTCCGAAACCTAATCAGACAAGAGATACCCTTCTCTATGCGATTAACGGAACAAATCATTTCGAACTGATATTACCGGACAACCAAACTGGCACGAACGGTACTACTGAAAAATACGGTATCGGATGGACTTTTGATCTTACGACTCATCCGTCGACCGCCGATATCGCTCCGCTCGAAAGATACTACTATCATTTCAAGGAAAACGACTATTGGAATTTCGTATGGAACAACAACTTTGTAGTGCTGGGCGAAAATGCACGTTACGGATTCACAGACGAAAGAATTGCCAATACGCGTACGATAGAAAAATCCGCATTCTATCTCAGATTTACATATCAGCCAGAAGGTATGCCCGAGTATTACACCTTACTCGAAAGAGTTAAACAATCTACGGCGTTATACATGGCCAACTATATGAATCTGCATATAGCACAAACTTTAAAAGTATATGATAATTCTCATGGTGGAGCTTTAAATCCCGCACCTGGAGTTGCGGTAGACACCGTAGGTATCGTAGTGCTTGGTATCGACGATAATACCCTCTTTGCACGTGCACAAGCTAAGGTTACCGGTAATGTAGTTTCTACATTTGCCGTATCGACCGAGACCGAACCGCTCTACCGCCGCTTCAACGAAGGCGTATACATTCCTTCCGGCATTGATGCAGGTGTAGACGATGGAGGCATAAAAGCCAACGATGATCCGCGTCTTGTGAAGATATACCGCGCTTACAATGCTGAAAAACCTGCCGGCACCGTTCCGAGAGGCGTAGACTACCTCTACGAAGACGCCAATAGTGTTAATGCACGCGAACAGCATAAATGGGATAACGAAAGCATGGGAATCAACTTCCTCAGTCTCGAAAATATCTACGACCATCAGAACTGGTTGGATCAGAATGTCAATCACTTAGATCACGGTAAATATGCATTCTATCTCGATACAGCTTACGTAAATCGTGGAACAGGACATATCAAACCGCAGTACCTGATTGTAGTAGGACCGGAAGATATCAATGCAAACAGCTGTCAGCTTTGCGACAGACCGCTCGACCTGAAGAAAGGCATCTACGGACGCTTCCTGATCAATGCCACCGACTCGGCAAGAGGTATTAACAGATGGTCTGCAACGAATCCTACTGTTAGAGATAATAGATATCTATGGGATAACGACTGGGAACGCCTCGTATTTGTACCCGGTATCCATATCGGCGACACCCTTTATCTGTTCCGCAACGGCTTAGACCTCGATGCTTTGAGAGCGATCTCATCACCGGCTATCTTCCGCCTTGATCAGGACGGTATTGAATACCTGCACCTTGCATCATTGAGAAGTTACGCAACGAGTGCCGGAGGTACATCTTACAATACAAGTACAATTAACAATTATGTAAGTAATAACTGGGTTGATATGATTCCATTGGGCAACAACTACCACAAAGATGTTGTATTCTCAATGCGCTTCTATGAAAGATATGACTACGAACACTTCATGCTCGAATCGGAAACAACAAGTCGCGCTCCTTCGTCAGGACGTATGATCGCTCCGATGATTGGTGGTTGGGTGAAATGGCAGAACCACGAAATGGTAATCAGCCGTGGATCGTATTTAGATGCTATCAGAGATGCAGAAAAGTGGAACACCGAAACGACAACCGACGCTCCGGTAGCTAACGACCCGATCGTTGGAAGTGCAGTTCAGGTGATCGCAGGCGAAGGTAGCGTAGCTATCCTCAACGCCGCAGGCAAACGTGTAACGATTAGCAACGTACTTGGTCAGACAGTAGCCGGCGCCGTATTGACGTCCGACAACGCCACCATCGCTGCCCCCAAAGGCATCTTAGTGGTAGCAGTCGAAGGCGAAAGCGCTGTGAAAGCTGTTGTGAAATAAATGTGTAACGTAAGAATGAATTAATAAAACCGGAACGAAGGGCGGGATTTCGCTCAGGCGGAATCCCCCCTCCAACCGGAAATTACAAATCGAATATTAATAATAAATTATATGATTATGAATAAAAAATTTATCACGCTATTAGCTGGAGTTTTGCTCATGCTGGCAACGGCGATTTCGGTAAGTGCGCAGGGGACAGGGTATGCTCCTATAAATCCTTCAGATGGACCTACACTGGTTGCGGCCGGAACTTGGGGGCAATTATCCCAGGAACCCGATGTATTGAAAATAGGAGCTGCTGTACAAAGCTTACAGTTAGGACCGAATGATTTTTATCATTTAAATGTGGTTGGTATCAATAACGGTACTAATACTGCGATTACCAATCCGCCTTATGATCTTACCGTCGATGGCGACCCGGCGCCTGATGATGACTGGGTACTCTTTCTGGGACAAAGACAGGATGGCGTTACCATTTTTGGCGATAACGCATATCCGTTGTTTATCGACCGTTTAGGACAGGCCCGCGCCGATGCTGCCGCCGACCCGGACTATGAAAATGTATTTAGAACAATGTCTAAAGCTGAAGAGAGCGCCGCTGCATTGTGGTGTACGAATGTCTACAACTTTAATCAGGGACAAAATATCACGTTCGATTTCACCAACAAACAACAAACAGGTCAATTGCTCGAAGTCGATGTCAATGAATATCTCGACTGGAATACAACCAGCACAACAGCTGCTGCGGGCAAAATTTATACCGGCGAGTCAGTCGTACCGGGCAGTATTTCGGGTTGGGAATTCTCGCCGAGTTATACTTCTATGTATGAAGGAAAACCGTTAGTAGCTTACATTACGACCGATACGGTAGCCGTATTAGCGCTGGAAGATGTTGGTGCTTTCACCGGTTCAGGTGGCGAAATTTTCCGTGTAGTTGTCAAAATCGTATCGGCTGACGCTGTGAAAAACAATCTCGTCGAAGGTATGCTTTATTTTACATTGAAAGAAGCCTTACCGTTCGTACTCGATGCTACTGACTTTAATACGATGTTCGGAACAGAAGATGCCGATTTCCAAAGACTGAAATTCGATCCGACTTCAGCACCGAAAACAGGCGCAGGCGCTAATCCGAACTTCTTTGAAAATGGACTTGCAGCTCAGTATATTCCCGACTTCTACGGACAACACATCCAGCAGTTCTTCCCGAGCTATATCGGCTACAACGGAGCGAATTATGATGTGGCCTTAAGAGGAACAGGATGGTTGGATCAGATGGGATATATGTTCTTATACAGACGTCCTGTTGCAGCTAACAACGGAGCAGATTATTTGTATGTAGAACACAGATACCAGGATGATAATGTAGGTGGTTCTCAATTCCTGAAATTAGGATTTAGGGAAGTATCGGAAGAAACTGCCAGTTTGGCTTTCGCGGGAGGTGCTACCGGTATTGAAGATTTTGGTCAAATTAATTCTTTTGACGATTTAGAAGATGATAACGATGCGTTAGTAGATTTAACATTGGAGGAATTAATCCGCGAGCGTCTTTTGATCGGTCAGACCGTATGGCGTTTAGTTTATTATCCTTCGGGCGACAGCATCTATATCAATCCTTATCAGGCTACCTATCTGCCGGTATTTGCACCGCAGGTGATGAATAATTTCGGATTGACCAATACCGAAGATGACTGGTTCGATATCCAAACCCAGTCTGATACCTACTTTACGTATCGTGCAAACTATTATAAGTTGGATCAACCCACTCCTACGGCATTTACGAATTGGAATCATACGTATCCTAACACTTTAGCAGCTGTTGAAGAATTGCAGGTTGCCAGACTGAAACAAGGCGTCGACCCGCTCAAGCAGGCTATGAGTTCACATGCCGCCTTCAGGAATTACCACAAGTTGTATGTTGAAATTCAAAACTTGCAAACAAGAGATGTCCGTGTTGTTACATTAGGTTACGGATATGCAAACGGAACAATCAGTACGCATATCAACTTCGATAATTACGAACCGTGTGCCGAATATACCGGCGAACATACCGAAAGAACTTCTGTCATATCAGACCTCTACCTGATCCGTACCAAAGTCAACGGCGTGGAATATTACCTGAATATACCGCTTCACTCAGCTACCGACTCTGCACAGTGGACGGCAATCGAACCGGATGTACATCCCGAACTGTTGCCTTCATACCAGTGGGTTGTTTTGAGAAGAAACGAGAATACGGCTACGTCGCAAATCTCGATTATCAATCGCGAATTCGACGGAACGAAATTCGAAAACATTCAGTTGATCACAACGGATATGGATCGTTTCAATATCTCGCAACGATTTATGTGGAACAACAAACCCGTCAATCACCTCTCGACTACTTTCGATGCCGACGACGGCATCAGCACATTTATTGCGCTGCCTGCGAGAATCAAACGTGATTCGACATTGGGTTATACCTATATTCCGCGCGACGAAGCAATGGTTAATGTCTATTCGTTGAACTTTGCGCATGGCATCGATCAAAACCGTTATGTCAGCTGGCATGGAGACTATTGGAGATATCCGAATACCGATACCACCATTTTCGTAACAGGTCAGACTGCCCATGACAGGCTGTTCTTCAAACTCGATACGGTTAGTGGTTTTGGCAGACTGCAGAGATACGGTTATAATCCCGAAGCAACAGGCAACAGAGGCCGCATTGCCAACTTGGCACGTTTGGTAAGACAACCCTATTACCTGAACTTCGAAGATCCGTATAAGTTGCTTTGCGACAATATGTTCAGTATAGTCAATGCCGTACAGAAAGAATATGCGATAAGCGAGAAAAACAAAGTGGCTAATTCGACTCTCGGTTTGCCGATGTTCAACCTGCGTCATACCTATCACAAGACGGATGCCAATGGTGATTTAGTGCCTTACTTCGCATTATTGCAGAGGATTAATTCAGAAAGACAAATACTTAGCAATTCGCTTAATCCTACAGACAGAGATGCATTCAAAAATTGGGTTAGTGACAACTATAACCAGAAGATGGCCGATTTCATTGATGAGCAAATCGAAACAACTATTCAAGGTCGTAACCCATCTTCGAATAATGACTATTTCAGAACAGGTGTATTTGCAGCCCGCGTAGACGATCAGACAGCCAAGTTGATGGCAGGTATTCGTGCCGACGAGCAAACCATCATCTCTTCGTTCCGTTTAGCTCCGTTAGATGATCCAATCTACCGCCGCTTCAACAGCGACTACGACATGTCCGATTTGGACGCCGACGATGCACCGAAGTACTTGAAGTTCTTCTGGATGGATAATCCAAGCTACGAACTGTTCGAGAACACAGGCGAATTGCAAGGTCAACAGGCATATTGGGAAAATTACGGTATCGGCAACCCCAAAGTAGAAGGTAAGAAAAACTATCTTGGTTATGTCAATATCAACCAGTATAAAGATCACCCGACCTCGATCTATGTCGACACGGCATTTATCAACCGTGGTACAGGTCCTGTCAAACCGCAATACCTGTTAGTGGTACGTCCCGAAAAAGATATCCCAACTGACGATTGCGACGATGATGGCGACACTTTCGAAATATCCGAAAACTACCTGCACGGCTGGTTCCTGATCAATGCTACTGACTCGGCTCGCGGCACAGGCACCGGTGTAGGTCAATACAGTGTAAGAGCTACCGCAGGTCTGAACGACGTCTATGGCAATCCGATCGGACGTAGCTATCTGTGGGAGAACAACTGGGAACGCCTTGTATTTACAGAAGCAATCCACTCCTACGTATACGATGCACTCTACCTGATCGCAGGTGTTGATATGGCTCCGTTTATGTATCCGAACAGGGATGTGGTCGACATCTCGAAACTCGATGCTGCATCGACTACCAGAGCATTCAGTCCGACTACACCGGGTCTCTATATCAGAAAGATCTTCCTTGGCAACAACGACCATAAAGATGCCGTCTTCCAGATGCGTCTGATTGAACGTGGCGCCAACGACTTCTTCATCGAATCTGAAACAGGCTGGCGTGAAGGTATCATAACCGGAAACATCAACACCAACAGATTCTGGGGAACCAGCTACGGTCAACTCAACTCAGACGGTCCGGTGATTGCACCTTGCGCAGGCGGTTGGATCAAAGCTCAGAACGGAACTGCAGTAATCAGCCGTTCGGATATGATCGACAACATGGCTAACGGTATGAAGTTCAACGTAAGAGCTTACGATAAAGACGAAGCTACCGGAAATGAGGCTATCGCAGCAGCTGCTCCGACTGTAATCGGCGGAAATAATGCAGTTACCATCCTTGGCGCCGCAGGCAAGAAGGTTGTAATCAGCAATATCTTAGGCCAGACAGTTGCCGGCACGGTATTATCCTCCGACAATGCTACCCTCTCCGCTCCTAAGGGCGTAGTAGTAGTCACCATCGAAGGCCAGGCCGCTGTCAAAACATTAGTGAAATAAGAATAACCAATCTTATTCCCAAAAAAAGATGGATGCAGAAATGCATCCATCTTTTTTTTGTATAATCCCCCTTTGAAGGGAGCGCATGCGGATGTCCCATCCCATCCATCCGTTTATTCCCCCCATCATTTGCACACCCCCATCATTCCCCCCCAATAAAATCGGGCGTATACCATACGCCCCTACAAATACAGCAGTGGCAAGGCATGCCTTGCCACTACATTCATTCCTCGCGTCTCCTCTGATTTGAATATAAGGATTTATGATCCGCTATTAATTTTGCAATTCCCTGATTTGAATATAAGGATTTATGATCCGCTATAATTGCTCAGTCCCCTGATTTGCTCAAAAGTCAATCCCGTTAATTTAATTACCTCATCAAGGGACATGCCCATTTGTATGGCTTTAAGCGCAATGTTTTTTGTGTTTTTTTGTTCACCTATAGCTTCGCCTTTTTCCAACCCTATAGCTTCACCTTTTTCCAAACCTTTTTCCAGTCCTATAGCTTCACCTATTTCCAAACCTTTTTCCAGTCCTATAGCTTCGCCTTTTTCCAAACCTTTTTCCAGTCCTATAGCTTCGCCTTTTTCCAACCCTTTTTCCAGTCCTATAGCTTCGCCTTCATTCATAGCGCCTTTCAAGGCTGTTTTCTCTAAGCGGACAGCATCCCAAAAACCGTCGTAGGCGGCAAGTTCCGCCGGGGTGAAAGCTCCCTCTTCGCAAAGCTCGGCCGCTTCGCGAATGAATTCATTTTCCTGCATTTCCAAGGGAAGCGCCTTCATATTTTCGTTCACCTCTTGCAGAAAGCGCAACCACAATACCATCAATTTACGGTCGGTAATGGTTTCGGGACGAAACTTATCGGTAAGTTCCACCAGCACAAATTCGAGACAGGGAATGATTTCATCCGAATTTTCGCGGTTAATGATTTGAAAATGATGATAGAATTGCGGCGTTTTTTTGTCGAAATTTTTGTTAAGGATAGACAGGGTATAAACCGGTTGCAGCAGATGATAGTCTTCCGCACGTTCCAACTGCTTCACATACGCTTTTCCGGCATTGAACACAATACGGTTCATGAAAGCTTCATACCATCTTGTCTGCATTTCGACAATAAATTGACGTTTGTAATTATCGGTACATCTTACGTCAACGACCGAAAACTTTCTGGCCGGATTGTCGGGCGTCATTTCGGCAGACAGGTATTCAATAGTAACAATAAACCTGCCCGGTTCGAAAGGCATCACAGCATTCAGGAAGCTGATCAGCAATTTTGGATGTTCGCCAAAAATACGCTTGAATGTCAAATCTGCTTTTGGGTCAAGATAACGTGCCATATCGGTGTGATTTTATTGATTTTTTATTTGCCTCATTAATTTTTCCAATTCATTTCTTAAAATTTCATTTTCTTTGTCTTTTTCAGCCAGCGCTGTATCTTTTTCAGCCAGTGCTTCATCTTTTTCAGCCAGCGCTGTATCTTTTTCCGCAATTGATTTGTTTGATTCTGCCAGCGCTTCATCTTTTACAGCCAACGCTGTATCTTTTTCAGCCAATGCTTCATCTTTTTCAGCCAGCGCTTCATCTTTTTCAGCAATTGATTTGTTTGATTCTGCCAGCGCTTTAGCTTGTTCCGCCAGCAATTTATCTTTTTCCGCAATTATTTCGGCATTTATGAGTAATTCGTTGAAATAATCGTCTTCCATCTGCATCTCTTCCCGCACTTGCTTCGATTCGTACGCTTCCCGTAATTTGCGTATGATATGTTGGTGTTCTTCGGAAAATTTACGGTCATCGATATTCATAATATGCTTATCTTCAGTTGTATTGCCAGGGTCAAAGATACTTAACAGGTTTTCTAATTCATTCCTGCGCTTCTCTTTTAATTGCCGAACTTGAATTACCCACGATTTATGATGTAAACTTTCTATAAATTCATTCTTGCTGTCAAGCTCTTCACCTGTTGTCAGGTCGCTTACAGTACAATCTACTTTTATTATCGGACTGTTAGACAACCCTATTTCATAGTTTAACAAATAGATGTTATAAATCTGCCTTGCTTTTATTCTGCGCTCGTCGGACGTGTTCTCAGCGCTTTGATACATCGTTCCCAAATACCGCCTGAACCGCATGATATCTGTGGCTAATTTGGCTTTTTGGAGTTCTATGATTATCGTTTTATACGCTCCGCCTTCTGTTCTTATTTTAGCCGCAAAATCAAAACGACAAACCGTTAATTGCTCTAACGTTCTGTCTAACATGCTCTTATCCGCATCGGCTTTTAATGTATATTCTGTTGAAGTAAAGTTTAGTTCAACTATTTTTTCTCCAATGATTGCTGCCAAAAAAGTCTTTGCAACCTTACTGTCGCTCATCATGTACTTAAACACCGTGTCGTAAATGGGATTCGCAATATTCATGACTGTAAAAATTATTTTCGCAAAAATACAATTTTTTATTTGATTTTGCAAGGATTTTATATGTTATTTAGAGGGATTTAGGATCCGCCAATAATTTTGCAATTCCATGATTTGAATATAATGATTTATGATCCGCTATTAATTTTGCAGTTCCATGATTTGAATATAAGGATTTATGATCCGCTATAATTGCTCAGTCCCCTGATTTGCTCAAAAGTCAATCCCGTTAAATTTTTTCTGTAACACATGGCGAATTCAAAATATTTTTGTATTTTTGCGAAAATATAATAATTACAGAAAATGGAAGTAGCGGATAGATTTAAAGACAAATATATTGACCCATTTGCCGCCGCCGTAATCGCCAATCTAAGCCAAGATGAATATAAACAATACATAACCGGTTTGTATCCGCAAAATTTTTGAATATGAAACATCAACTACGAAGTGCCATAACAATAGAGAGTCGCCGGATGGCCGGCGCACGTGCCTTGTGGAAGGCTAACGGTATGAAAGCCGAACACGCAGGCAATCCGATAATTGCCATTGTAAATTCATTTACGCAATTTGTGCCCGGTCATGTCCATCTGCATGACATCGGCCAGCAAGTAAAAGCCGAAATAGAAGAATCAGGTTGCTTTGCAGCCGAATTTAATACCATAGCCATCGACGATGGCATCGCCATGGGACACGATGGCATGCTCTACTCATTGCCCTCGCGCGATCTGATAGCCGACAGCGTCGAATATATGGTAAATGCGCACAAAGCCGATGCAATGGTTTGTATCAGCAACTGTGACAAAATTACTCCCGGCATGATTATGGCCGCTATGCGCCTGAATATACCCGCAGTGTTTGTGTCCGGAGGACCGATGGAAGCAGGCAAATGGGGAAATGAGTCCCTCGACCTGATCGATGTGATGGTAAAATCGGCCGACACAAACATTTCCGACGACGATGTAAAAGCAATCGAACAAGCTGCCTGCCCTACATGCGGTTCATGCTCGGGCATGTTTACAGCCAATTCGATGAACTGCCTGAACGAAGCCATCGGTATGGCGCTCGCGGGCAATGGTACTGTCGTAGCCACACATGCCAACCGCACAAAAATGTTTGTCGACGCCGCAAAGCTGATAGTAAGCAACGCTTTCCGTTATTACCGCGACGGCGACGAAAGCGTTTTGCCCCGCTCTATCGCTACGCGACAGGCATTCCTGAATGCCATGACATTGGATATTGCCATGGGTGGATCGACCAATACAATCCTGCATCTGCTGGCTATCGCACGCGAAGCCGAAGTCGATTTCACAATGGACGATATCGATACGCTCTCGCGCCGCACGCCATGCCTCTGCAAAGTCGCCCCGAACACACCCCTGTATCATGTGGAAGATGTCAACCGTGCAGGAGGCATACTTGGTATCATGAACGAATTAGCCAAAGCCGACCTGATAGATACCTCTGTCGGACGTGTAGATGGCCTGACAGTTGGCGAGGCGATTGAAAAGTACGATATCACGTCAAGCTCAGACCACCATTCACAATCCCTATCCCCCTTTGGAGGGGGCGCAGGGGGAGGTAATAATGCTCAATTACAGAAAACCGAAGCCATCAACCTGTATAGCTCCGCCCCCGGAGGCCGCTTCAACCTGATAATGGGTTCGCAAGACAATGCCTACCCGACATTAGACACAGACCGTGCAACCGGATGCATCCGCGACATAGCTCACGCATATACAACTGAAGGAGGCTTAGCAATCCTGAAAGGCAATATTGCCCTGAACGGATGCGTAGTGAAAACAGCCGGCGTAGACGATAGCCTCTTCCAATTCGCCGGACCGGCTAAGGTATTTCATTCACAGGAAGATGCCTGCGAAGCCATATTAGCCGATCCGCCCCCACCCAACGGGGAAGTTCGGGCCGGCGACATCGTTGTAATCATTTACGAAGGACCCAAAGGCGGCCCCGGCATGCAGGAAATGCTTTATCCCACCTCGTATATCAAATCGAGAAAGCTGGGTAAAGCCTGTGCCCTGATTACAGATGGCCGCTTTTCGGGCGGAACATCCGGCCTGTCTATCGGACATATTTCGCCCGAAGCGGCTGCAGGTGGCGCTATCGGACTGGTACGCGATGGAGATATCATCGAAATAGATATTCCCAACCGCTCTATCCACTTAAAGATAAGCGATACCGAATTAGAAAGCCGGCGTGCTGAAGAACTATCCAAAGGCGCCTCAGCCTTCAAACCCGAAAGAAACAGACAAGTCTCAAAAGCCCTTAAAGCATACGCAAGCAGAGTCAGCTCGGCAGATTTAGGCGCAACGATGTTGATTGACAATCAGCCTTTATGCTGATGATAGATATTGTTTTTCTGTCATCCTGAACGTAGTCGATGGATCTCATAATATTATGATGTAGAGATGTTTCGACTTCTCTACCGATGAAAAGTCTTGTTTACGTCATTGCGAGCCTGCGAAGCAATCCGTAAATAAACGCCATATACCGGATTGCTTCGTAACGCGCAGTCGCAAAGAACGGAAAATGCGCAATTGTTCAAATGAAATTCGGTTGATGTAAAAAATAATTACTATCTTTGCGACTATAATCCTATTGAAAACAAACTATGGCATCGAAAAAGAAATTACAGGAAAAAGAAAGTAACGGAGGAAAATACATCAATCCATATACTGATTTCGGATTCAAAAAACTATTCGGTACGGAAGCCAATAAAGATGTATTGCAGCATTTCTTGCAGTCGCTGCTGCAGTTAGACGGCAAACTTACGCTGTTGAAATACCTCAACAATGCTCAATTAGGTCGCTTGAAACATGAGAGAGGCGCTGTTTTCGATATCTACTGTGAAACCGATAATGGTGAAAAGTTTATTGTAGAGATGCAAAAATGCGAACAAAAATTTTTCAAAGACCGTAGCCTCTTCTATGCCACTTTCCCGATACAGGAACAGGCCAAGCGCGGACCCACATGGAATTTTGAATTAAAAGCTATCTATACCGTAGCTATTTTGGATTTTGTATTCGACGACGACATAGACGAGCCGGAAAAATATTACTACCATATACAGTTGTCTGATACAGATACGCATGAGATTTTTTACGACAAACTGACATTTGTATATTTAGAAATGCCTAAATTCAGGAAGAATGAAGACGAATTAGAGACATTTTTCGACAAATGGCTTTATGTATTAAAAAACCTGTCGAGACTGCAAACACGTCCACAAGCATTACAGGAACGCATTTTCCAGCGATTATTTCACATTGCAGAGATCGAAAACCTCACATTGAAAGAAAGACGGATATACGACGACTCCCTTAAAAATTACTGGGATATGCAAAACGTGATAGATACTGCCGTCGAGAAAGCAGTCAAAAACATGCAGAATGAGATAGATTTCGCCGTTGAGAAAGCCGTCCAAAACAAGCAAAATGAGATTAATTTCGCCGTTGAGAAAGCCGTCCAAAACAAGCAAAATGAGATTAATTTCGCCGTTGAGAAAGCCGTCCAAAACAAGCAAAATGAGATTAATTTCGCCGTCGAGAAAGCCGTCCAAAACAAGCAAAATGAGATTAATTTCGCCGTTGAGAAAGCCGTCAAAAACAAGCAAAATGAGATTGATACTGCCGTAGGAGAAGCCGTCAAAAACAAGCAAAATGAAATTGATACTGCCGTAGGAGAAGCCGTCAGAAACAAGCAAAATGAGATAGATACTGCCGTAGGAGAAGCCGTCAGAAACAAGCAAAATGAGATAGATACTGCCGTAGGAGAAGCCGTCAGAAACAAGCAAAATGAGATAGATACTGCCGTAGGAGAAGCCGTCAGAATAATAGAAGACGAACTCGCAGAAAAAGACAAAGCACTGGCGGAAAATGAAAAAGCCATGGCCGAAAAAGACAGAAAAATTGAAGACTTGCTTCGTCAATTACAACAATGATACAATTCGGTTTTACGACTCAAAAACTGTACATGCAACAAATTAATATAAGAAACAAATCTAAAAATCCCCCTCTATCGGAGAGGTTCGGGGAGGCCTCTTATCCCTCTTCGGAGGAGTTAGGAGAGGCCTCTTATCCTTCTTCGGAGGGGTTAGGGGAGGCTTCTTATCCCCCTTTGGAGGGGGCAGGGGGAGGTGCTCCCTCTTTATCTGAGGGCTTAGATGAAACCCAAATATCCGGCGGAGATGCCCTTATCCTTTCGCTGTTAGCCGAAGGCGTAGATACGATATTTGGTTATCCCGGAGGTCAGGTTATCCCTATATTCGACAGGCTTTATGATTATCGCGACAAAATAAATCATATCTTGGTGCGTCATGAGCAAGGCGCCATTCATGCAGCGCAGGGCTATGCACGCACGTCCGGAAAAACAGGAGTTGCCTTAGTTACTTCAGGTCCGGGTGCAACCAATACCATCACAGGCATCACTGACGCAATGCTCGACAGTACCCCGATTATTGTGATCACCGGTCAGGTTCCTACCACGCTTTTGGGAAGCGACGCATTTCAGGAAGCCGATGTAGTAGGCATTACCCAACCCATTTCGAAATGGGCTTATCAGATACGTAATGCCGGCGATATACCGCATGCTATTGCACGTGCATTCTTTATTGCTTCGACCGGACGTCCCGGCCCGGTTGTGCTCGACATTCCGAAAGACGTTCAAGTCGACTCGACCTGTTTTACATACAAAAAAACATCATTTATCCGAAGCTACCGCCCTCTTCCCGAAATAGTCAGAAAAGATATACGGCTGGCTGCAGAAGCTATCAATCAGGCTCAAAAGCCACTTGCGCTGGTCGGACAGGGAGTCATTTTGAGCGGAGCAGAGGAACAACTGAAACAATTTCTCGAAAAGGCGGATATCCCTGCCGCTTCAACTATATTGGGTTTGTCGGCAATGGCGTCTGACTATCCCTTGAATGTGGGTTTACTTGGTATGCACGGTAATATCGGCCCTAATCTGAAGACAAACGAATGTGATGTGCTTATTGCCATCGGGATGAGGTTCGACGACCGTGTAACAGGCGATTTGAATAGGTATGCCAAACAGGCGACAGTGATTCATTTTGATATCGACCGCGCCGAAATGGATAAAAATGTAAAGGCTGATATCAAAGTGCTGGGCAATGCCAAAGATACGCTGAAAGCGGTAATGCGCTTAATGAAAACGAATAAACATACCGCATGGCGAAGGGAATTTGCCACTTGCCACGAAAAAGAATATGACGTGGTGGTTCGTAAAGAATTATTTCCGGACTCGGGCATGTTAAAGATGGGCGAAGTGGTTCACAACGTATCGGAAGCGTCAGGCCACAAAGCCGTTTTGGTAACAGATGTGGGACAGAATCAAATGATGGGCGTTCGTTATTTCCGATTTACACAAACACGCAGCGTAGTGACTTCCGGAGGATTAGGTACCATGGGATTCGGTTTGCCTGCAGCCATAGGCGCCAAGTATGGCGCTCCACAGCGGACAGTCTGTCTGTTTGCCGGCGATGGAGGTATACAGATGACCATTCAGGAATTGGGAACCATCATGCAGTATGATGTGGATATTAAGATTATTGTGCTGAATAATCATTATCTGGGTATGGTGCGTCAATGGCAGGAACTGTTTTTTGAAGAGCGCTATTCAGAGACGCAAATGAAAAATCCCGATTTTACAAAAATTGCGGAAGCATACGGTATCCGGTCGCGAAAAATAAGCCAACGCAACGAGTTGGACAGTGCCATAGCTGAAATGTTGAATCATAAAGGCGCCTATTTACTTGAGGTTGAAGTCGAAACCAAAGGAATGGTATACCCGATGGTACCGGCAGGGAAAAGTGTGACGGAAATACTTTATTAATTGAGAATGGAGAATGAATAGAAATTTTAAATTGAATGTAGGGGCGTAAGGTTTACGCCCTGATAAGAACTAAGAACTAAGAGTTAAGAATGAAAGAGAATAAAATGCAGAATGAAGAGTATTAACAATAAAACGCTATACACTGTAACCATATTCTCGGAAAATATGGTGGGCATATTAAGTCAGATAACGAGCGTTTTTACGCGTCGACGACTGAATATTGAGACGTTGTCGGTTTCTCCTTCAGCTATCGAAGGGATTCATAAATTCACCATCACCGTTTTCAGTGATATGGAAACCATGAAAAAAGTGGTGTTGCAAATTGATAAACGTGTGGATGTATTGAAATCCTATTTCAATGTCGACGACGAACTTATCTACCAGGAAATAGCCCTGTACAAATTGTCGACTCCCGTATTTCTGAAAATGGCGTCGACTGAATTGCTGATTCGTAAATACAATGCACATATACTGGAAATCAATGAACATTGTGTGGTCGTCGAAAAAACCGGACATTACGAAGAGACACAGGCGCTGTTCAAAGAACTAAGCGAATCGATTGGCGTCCTTCAGTTTATACGCTCCGGCCGAATCGCCATTACGAAAGATAAAGTGGAGAGACTATCAGATATGTTGAAAGCGATCGAACGGTTAGCGGCTAAAAGTTAATATGAAAGGGTGATTGATTTGTAGGGGCGAAACGCTTTCGCCCATTAATCAGTAAATTTTGACCTCCCCCTAACCCCCTCCAAAGGGGGATAAAAAATGGCAAATAGTAAATATTAAATAAAAGTATGGCAATAATGAATTTTGGAGGTGTAGACGAACACGTTGTCACCCGTGAAGAGTTTCCATTGGAGAAAGCAAAAGAAGTGTTGAAAGATGAAGTCATTGCTGTGATCGGCTATGGTGTTCAGGGACCGGGACAGTCGCAAAATCTGCGCGATAACGGTTTTAAAGTGATTGTCGGGCAGGCGCCTGAATTTAAGAAGGAATGGGACAAGGCAATCGGCGACGGCTGGGAGCCGGGCACGACGCTTTTTCCGATCGAGGAAGCTGTCGAAAAAGGCACGATCATCCTGTTTCTTGTGTCGGACGCAGCCCAGATAGCTGTTTGGCCGCGTATCAAACCTTACCTTACGTATGGCAAAGCCTTGTATTTTTCGCATGGCTTTGGCATCACTTACAAAGAGCGTACCGGGATTATTCCCCCTGCCGATATAGATGTAATTTTGGTTGCCCCCAAAGGTTCCGGCACTACATTACGTCGTATGTTCTTGCAAGGCAGAGGTCTAAATTCGTCGTATGCCATTTTTCAGGATGCCTCCGGACGTGCCGCAGAGCGTGTTTACGCATTAGGAATCGGGATAGGTTCGGGCTATTTGTTCGAAACTACCTTTAAGAAAGAAGTGTACTCCGACCTGACAGGCGAACGTGGCACATTGATGGGCGCTATCCAGGGATTGTTGCTGGCACAATATGAGGTGCTGCGCGAAAACGGACACAGCCCTTCGGAAGCGTTTAATGAAACAGTCGAGGAGCTGACACAATCGTTGATGCCGCTTTTTGCAGAAAACGGAATGGACTGGATGTATGCCAACTGTTCAACTACCGCACAACGAGGCGCGTTAGACTGGATGGGACCGTTCCATGATGCCGCAAAGCCTTTGTTCGAAACACTCTATCAAGAGGTTGCCTGCGGAAACGAAGCACAACGCTCCATCGATACCAACAGCAAACCCGACTATCGCGAAGGCTTAGAAAGTGAATTGAAAGCATTGCGGGAGAGCGAGATGTGGCGCACAGGCGCAGTCGTTCGCAAACTTCGGCCGGAGAATAATTAGAAAACCTCCCCTTACCCCTCCAATAGAGGGGGATTAGAATAACTAAAAAAAATAAAATAATTACCAAGAATTATTATTTCAAAAAAATCAATTATTTTTGTTACAAATAATCACTTAACATTAACAACTATACAGAATGAACAGAAGAAACTTTTTGAAAACAACAGCTGTCGCTGCGGTTGCGTCGACGGTTGCACCGGGAAATCTTTTGCAAGCCGCTCCTGCTGAAATAATGCAGACCGGCAAAAAGAAAATCGGCATTCAACTTTACAGTTTGCGTGAAGACATGGCAAAGGAACCCGACAAAACACTCGAAGCCGTAGCCAAAATAGGTTACGGTTTGATCGAAACGTATGGATATGCCGATGGAAAATTCTTTGGAAAGACACCTAAAGAATTTAGTAACCAACTCAATGGCTTAGGCATGAAAATGACAAGCTCGCATACCGGATTCGGTGTTTATGCCAATGATACGACCGAAGCCTGGGACGCCGTAAAGAAAAATATGGCTGATACGCGCGAAGCAGGCAGCAAATGGATCGTACAGGCAGGGTATCCGGGCGGTCGGTACACAGAAATCGCCCAGGTGGAAAAATTAGCCGATACATTTAACCGCGTAGGCGAAATGGCGAAGCAATTCGGTTTGAAATTTGCTTACCACAATCACAGGGAAGAATATCGGGCCATCAGAAACCAGATTCCTTACCAGCGATATCTTGAACTGACCGACAAAGACCTTGTTTCGTTCCAAATGGATATCGGCCACGTAGCCAACGAGATGGCTGACTATCGTGCTTATCTGAAGCTGTATCCGGGACGTTTCGGATGTATGCATATTGATGATATGAATGTGAAAACCAAAGTAGCCATTGAATTGGGACAAGGTGATGTCAGGCTTGAAGATGTATTCAATTTATTTGAAAATGCAGGCGTAGAAGATTATTATGTTGAACAGGAACATTATAACTATACACCGATCGAATCGTTGAAAAGATGTTATGATTATTTAGCGGCTGCGCCATTTGTAAAATGGTGAAATTTAGCGGTTAACGGTCAATGATTAATGGTTGACAGTTAACTTGTAGGGGCGAAAGGCTTTCGCCCAATTAAAGTATAGATAAATTTACATTATTCAGTTATTTATTAAAGTAAAAGTTATGAGAAAGTTATTTGTTTATTTAATTGGACTTATGACAGGTTTCGCTGTCTATGCGCAGGAATTGCAGGAGATCAAATTGAACGCTCCGAATAAGACACGCGGCTCTGTTATGATGAAAGCGCTGGCAGACAGAATGTCGGTGCGTGAATATGATACGAAGGCGCTAAGCCTTCAGGACCTGTCGGATTTACTTTGGGCAACCAACGGCGTCAATCGCGATGATGGCCGACGTACAGCTCCGACCGCTTCAAACAGACAAGAAATTGATGTGTATGCGGTTTTTGCTGAAGGAGCTTATTTCTATGATGCGCAGGCTCATACGTTGAAGCCTGTAGCTAAAGGTGATTACCGGGGATTAGTGGCTATGTCGCAGGATTTTGCCAAAACTGCGCCGATCAGTCTGATCATTGTAATGAATTTGGAAAAGATGGGCGACCCGGCTGCCGAACAGACTAAACTGATGTGTTCAGTCGATGCCGGTATTGTCTGCCAGAATATCAATCTGTTCTGTGCTGCTGTCGGGCTTTCGACCGTTCCGCGTGCAACGATGGATAAAGCTGAATTGCAGAAAGTATTGAAATTGAGCGCCACCCAAGTTCCGATTATGAACAATCCGGTTGGATATAAGAAATAGATATTAGAGTTTAGAGTTTAGAGTTTAGTTGGAACTTCTAAATTTAAAATTTAAACTAACTAAACGCTAAACTCTACTAACAAAACTCTAATGAATGATTAGGATGGCTATTTTTTTTGTCATGATGTTACTTGCCTATATAGCAGGTAACATCTATATTTATGTACGTGGGTTACAGGCGATACATCATTTACCGCTTGTGGTAAGGTGGATATATAGTCTATGCTTCTGGGCTATTGCCTTGTCGTTCGTTTTTGTATTTATTTTGCGCAATGCCCGGGTGAACATATCTATGTCGCATGTACTGTTCGATATTGGTACCGGTTGGCTTATTTTCACACTATATATGGTGTTGTTGTTGGGATGTACGGATTTGATACATCTTTTCAACAAGTCGTTTCATAACGGCTTCTTTATCTCTTTGCTACTCACACTCTGTTTGTTAGCGTATGGATATGTGCGTTATCAACACCCTGTCGCTAAAGTTATCAACATAGTTATCAACAAAACGATGCCCGAACCGGCGACCTCGTTCAAGATTGTAGCAATCAGCGATGTACATCTTGGTTTGGGAACCGTGAAGTCGAAATTGACAAAGTATGTTGAAATGATCAATAAACAGGCGCCTGATGTGATTCTGATTTGCGGCGACCTGATTGACAACAGTGTTGTCCCTGTGATCAACCAACAGATGCACATCGAGCTGTCACGGCTGAACGCCCGGTTTGGCGTGTACATGGTGCCCGGCAACCATGAGTATATCAGTGGTTTGAACGAATGTATGCGTTTCCTCCAACAAACGAATGTACAGGTTTTGCGGGATACGGCCGTAACGCTACCCAACGGCGTTCAGATAGTCGGACGCGACGACCGCAGCAACCGTTCACGGAAAGATTTGACACAACTTATGCAAGGAACAGACCCCTCAAGGCCTGTGATTGTGCTCGATCATCAACCTGTGGAAATAAAAGAAGCAGTAGATGCCGGAGCCGACCTCCTGTTATGCGGCCATACTCATAATGGTCAGGTATGGCCATTAAACCTGCTGACAAAAAGAATGTTCGAAATAAGCTACGGATATCAAAAACGAAGTCAAACCCATATCTATGTAACATCAGGCCTGTCACTCTGGGGGCCGCCGTTTCGGATTGGTACGCAGAGTGAGATGGCGGTGATTCAATTACAATTAAAAATTAAAAATTAAAAATTAAAAATTATCTCATAACTCATAACTCTTAGTTCTTCGTTCTTAGTTCTTAGTTCTTAACTCATCATCAGTCGTGCATTTTTTCCTGCGAACCATTTACGGCCAGATTTTTCTAAACGCATATTTTATATGGCGGGGCGTTCGGGTTTTGCCTGCAAAAAGTGTCGGGCGCAAGCTCTTTATTCTGTTTATTATCATTGAATTATTGCTCTATTTTTCAGGCTATTTTTTTTACAAAGACTTGCCTGACACAATTCTTCATTTTATCATGACGGTTTGCAATACGTGGCTGATTGCTTCCACTTATTTTATTTCCGGGTTGTTAGTCATTGACATTCTTGGAATTACGATCAGGAAAATTCGAAAATCAACTAAGAAATCCCCCTCTATGGGAGGAGCTATGGAAGACATATCCCCCTTTGGAGGGGGCAGGGGGAGGTGTTCACCCTTTATTGGATGGGCAAGAGGAAGCATATCCCCCTTTGCAGAAAGCAAGGGGAGGTGTTCATCCTCTATGGGAGGAGCTATGGAAGACATATCCCCCTTTGGAGGGGGTAGGGGGAGGTGTTCACACTTTATTGGATGGGCTTTATTCCTTATCGTAGCCGCACTGATGTTAAGAGGATATTATAATGCCGTATATCCGGTAGTAAGGCATTTGGATATTCATATTCCCAAAACCGTGGAGGGCAAAGATAGTCTTACTGTTGTGATGATGAGCGACTTGCATATCAGCAGAGCAATCGGTAAAAAGCACATACAGCGCATTGTCGAACGCTGTAATGCCGAACATCCTGATATCATTTTGATTGCGGGTGATATATTAGATTATGAGTCGCGTTTTGCAGAACAAGAACATATCGAAGACGACTTAAAACGATTGTCAGCGCCGCTGGGAGTATATATGACACTTGGCAATCATGAATACCGCGCAAACCGGTTTGCCAAAATCCGGTGGTTAGAGAAGACCGGAGTGATTTTACTTGTAGATTCGGTAGCTATGCCGGATTCCACATTTTACCTGATTGGCCGCGATGATCCCATAAACTGTGACCGCGCCACAATGGAAACATTGATACAAAAAATAGATAAGACTAAACCGGTAATTTTATTCGAGCATCAGCCTGTACTTGTCGAGGAATTAATTGATAACCAATGTGATCTGGGTTTGTACGGACACATGCACAATGGCCAGTACTGGCCTTTGCCATTGTTAATGAAAATATTCTTCAAATACCTATACGGTCTTTACATAAAAGATAATACACATATTTATGTTTCGGCAGGAGCCGGATTCGCCGGTCCGCCATTCAGGATTGGCACAAGGTCGGAGATAGTCGTTTTGCGATTGCGCTTTAATCAATTATAAATCATGCTTTGCTTACGGCCTTAGCGTTTTATGGTAAAGATCATGGTCGGCTAAAACGTTGAGCGCTTTTTCGAGGATGGGGTCATCTTTCAGGCTTTCAATTATTTCGCCCTTTTGATAATAATATCGTTTGACGATTTCGATTGAAATGATTTTTTTGATTTGTTCTTTGAAACGCTCGAGGTCTCTGTCCAAATCGGGTGATAGCTTAGCTTCCATTTCGGCAAACAGCGCTTCATTTTCGGCTAAGTGACCTTCAAATTCGGCAGCCTCTTTTAAGCTATTCAACATCAGGCGACTATAATGGTCGTAAGTGAAATTTTTATTTTTGAGGTAGGTTTTGAAAGTTTCAAAATCGTCGTCGGGATATACAAATTCTTCGGCAGGAGAGATGGTAGGATGTGCCTGCACCCATTCGGTCACATAATCAAACAAACTGATGTCGAGTATCAGATAATCTAATAAACGTGGTGATTTAGGTTCTTCGACCTCAAAATCAGGACGCAACCCTCCTCCATCGCGAACGGGACGTCCGTTGGCTGTATAAAAAACAGACGTCAGACTGTCAGGAATGGCATTTACACTGCCGTCCGTATTCCGGTGAGCATAATCAATATGTTGTATACAGCGTCCGCTGGGGATAAAATATTTACTCATTGTTACTTTGAGCAATCCATCAAAAGGCAATTCGCGTGTCGCCTGAACCAATCCTTTGCCATACGATCGCTCACCGACAATGACTGCCCTGTCGAAGTCCTGCAATGCGCCGCATAATATCTCGGACGACGAAGCAGATCCCCCGTCGATTAACACGGCAATCGGTATGACAGTATCCACAGGATTGAGTGAAGTACGATAGATGCGGTCTCTTTGATTGTTTTTACCTCGTGTGGAAACAATTTCTTTGCCTTTGGGAACGAACAGGTTAGCAATCTGCACAGCTGATTCGAGCAATCCTCCGCCATTATTCCGCAGGTCGATAATCAATGACGTGATTTGGTGATTTTGCTTCATATCTTCAAAAGCTGCTTTGACGGCTTGTGCGCATTTTTCGTTGAAACCGTTCTGATAGATATATCCTGTCTTGTCGCCGTAAACACCATAATGGATAACAGGTTCGATATAGACTTGTTTACGGACAAGATCGAATTTGCGTGTGCTCTTTTCGCCGGGACGCTGTACGGTTATGGTCAGTTTGGTGTTTGGCGTTCCTTTCAATAACTCGCTCACTTTGTCGGATGTATATTTGGATACATCAATCGAGTCGATTTTCAGAAAGATATCGCCCGCTTTCAACCCTGCCTGAGCCGCAGGCATGCCTCCATACGGTTCGACAATGTAAACACCTTCGATGCGCTGATTGATAACGGCGCCAATCCCACCATATTCGCCTGTCTGTACGATTTTGAGTTTTTCCATATCCTGTTCGGGAATATACTCGGTATATGGGTCAAGCCCTCTCAGCATCGCGTCGATACCCCGTCTGACCACCTTATCTACCTCGACCGAATCGACGTAAAACATCTCAACCTCTTTGACAATGGCGTTGAAAATATCCAATTGCTTGCTTATTTCGAAATGTTGTGCGTCTTGGGCTATTCCGCAATTCCATTCTGTACAAACAATCAACAAACAGACAATTGTGAGTATTTTAATTAATTGAGAATTGAAGTTTTGGATAGCTACATCACTTCGTTTCGCGTAATGACGAAAATAAAGGCACAAGTTAGCATTCGCTATGCTTGCTCCAAACAGGGATTTATTTTTCATAACTCTCTTTTTCATTCTCAATTTTCAATTTTCAATTCTCAATTTGCGAAGCAAAGGTAATGATTATCCCAATATCTCATTCGTTTTTAACTTTATTTGACACCATTGTTCGTCCGGTATTTGCGGGCCGATTGTTTCAATCACGTGTCCGGCAAGCAACGAACCGATTTGGGCAGCTTGCGCTAAACCGGCTTTTTTTGTCATGCCATATAAGAATCCTGCTGCGAAGTTATCGCCGGCGCCTGTTGTATCAACCGGTGTCCGTTCTAATGCCGGAATCGCAATCACTTCACCATGACTGCCTGCCAAGGCGCCTCTATTACCGATGGTCACGACAGCAATATCTACCTGTTCCGAAATTTTTTGTACGGCTTCTACTGCTTTCAGACCGGTATAAGCCTCTGCTTCGCTTTCGTTTGCAAAGAGGATTTTTACGTATTGTGGGATGACTTCCGACAGTAAATCTTTGAAACCGTTGACAATGTTGAAATTCGACAAATCAAGTGCAATCTGCAATCCGGCTTTTTTAGCGCGCTGAAGGATGGGGAAAAACAAAGCTTCGTTCGCAATCAGGTATCCTTCGATATAGACACAGTCGTATCCGGTAAGAATCCCGTCTGGAATTTCCGTAGCCGATAAGGTAGCAGCCGGTCCGAGAAAAGTGGCCATCGTGCGTTCGCAATCAGGCGAAATCAGGATAGTTGAAGTTCCGGAGATACCTTCCGCACGGATGATGTGAGGCGTCACTCCTGCTTTCCGTATGGCATTTTCATAAAAATCGCCTGTCGCATCTGTTCCGACTTTCCCAACATAACCTACTTCAGCGCCAAGACAAGCCATCGCCCGCATCGTGTTACAAACGGAGCCTCCCGGCGCTTCATTTCTTTTCAAACCGGCTTGTGCACGGTGGATTGCGCGCATCTGCCTTTCATCGATCAAATCCATGGCGCCTTTTTGTATACCTGTCTCAGTCAGCGTATTATCACTCTCTAATTGAAGAAGCACATCTAACAAGGCATTTCCAATTCCTAAAACTTTCATTTTTTTTACTTTTTTTTTGCAAAGATATTGCATATTTGGGAAAATAGCTTTACTTTTGCCCCGCAATTGCGAATTTAGAATGAAATTTAAGAATTAATACCTTACCAATTCCTGATTTTTAATTCTTAATTTTTAATTGTTTTTATTCTTCCTTAGCTCAGTTGGTTAGAGCATCTGACTGTTAATCAGAGGGTCCTTGGTTCAAGTCCAAGAGGAAGAGCGGAAAGCAGCGCTAATAGTCTAATAGTAAGATTATTAGCGTTTTTTTATTTTGTGATTTTGCACTACATTAACGCCACATAAATAAAAAAAGCACTCCGGAAACAGTTTTTCCGAAGTGCTTTTACCAGTTTTAAATAATACCTCACGGCATTACTGCTGACGAAGATAATTCCGACTTTTTTTGAATGAAGAAATAATAACTATTGTTGCAGCCTGAAACGAACCGGAAGACTAAATTTTACCCTAACGATTTGACCACGTTGTTTGCCCGGTATCCATTTGGGCATTTCACGGACTACCCTTAAGGCTTCGGCATCAATTTCGGAATCAATACCTCTCAAAACATGAATATTTGTGAGACTACCGTCTTTTTCGACAATAAATTGAAGCATAACACTCCCTTGAATGCCTTGTTGCATTGCATTGTAAGGATATTTTAAATTCTCACTCAGGTACTTCATGAGGGCCTGCATGCCTCCCGAAAATTCCGGCATATCTTCAACAATCTCAAACACCATTGTATCGGGATTCTGTGTTACAATAGGAGGAGTGAGATTTGGATTGACCGGTTTAGTTTCTGCCGGAACATTGGATTGACCGGGAGTAACTTCCGTTTTCGGGTCGGGTAGCGCCGGTGTTTCATCTGTTTCCATAACAGATACTGCATGGCCGATCGGCGGCGGAGTTTCAGAAAAAATCTTTTCAGCCTCCGGCGGTTCGACTTTTAAAATTAAATTACTAACTTTGGCATTCGAAATCCCGTCAAAAGATTCGGAGATTTCGGGACGGGCAAAAGCTATCACGCTGATAGCTGCCAACGGGAGTACATACGCGTACTTCAACCGTGCCCACGAGTTTGACTTTTTTTGTAACATCATAGTGATACGTTTTTTTAGGTTACTGTGATTAAAGCTGTTGGCCATTGAGTAGAGTCGTGTGCCGACAGCTTTTTTTATGATTAATAATTGATATTGTTTAGCGTCGATGCCTTGTGCCAGAACAGACCGGTCGGCTTCAAATTCATGGATATGCTGTAATTCACGGTACAACAACCATGCAGCCGGATTATACCATTGAAAAAGCAGGCAGAGTTCGGCCAACAACAAGTCAAAGGAATGATGTTGACGGATATGTGCCTGTTCGTGTAACAGGATGGTTTCGCCCGCTTCGTTCAGGTCGGTACGCGAAGCGACCATATTTTTCATCCAACTGAATGGCGCAATCCGTTGGTCGGAGTGTATGGTCAGCATGATATTGTTATCGACCCGAATCCGTTCGCCTTGTCTGATTAGCCGTAAAATACGGCATAATGTCCAGGCGCTTTGCAAAAAATAAAGTACACAACCTGTCAGATAGAGCAGTAGAATAAGTGATAATAACCGGTTGGGAGGTGCGTTTTCAGCAGTCACAGAAGAAGTCGGATTTATGATTTCCGGCTGTACGGATGAGATATCAGTCATTATTTCCAAAGCCGGGCCGGCAGGCGTGATCAACCATGCAACCCATGGAATCGATGTGGACAGCATCATCATGCCGAGCAAGGTTATCCGGTTGAAGCGATGAAAGGTGTCACGACTTACTAAAAGTTTGTAAAACAAATAGAAAGCAGCAAGGCAAAGGGATGATTTCAGCGAATATACAAAAAAGGCAGCCATAGATGAATTAAAAATTAAAAATTAAGAATTAAGAATAACTGAATAATTGAATAACTGAATAATTTAAAGATTTAAAAAATTTAACTAAACTCTAAACTCTAATAACTAAACTCTACTATTTGTCGTTTTGTTCTACTTCCCGAATCAACCTTTTTAGTTCCTCGATGGAAATTTTTTCGTTTTGCACCAAAGAGGAAACTGCACGCAGGTAGGAATTGTCGAAATATCGGCTGATTACTTTCCGCAAAGTTCCCTGACTGTACTCATCTTCACTGACTAAGGCATAGTATTGATACGTATTTCCATACGTCTTGTGTGCCAGAAACCCTTTTTCTTCCAAACCCCGTACAATGGTGGACAGGGTATTGAAATGAGGTTTCGGTTTGTCATAAAATGCCAATAATTCTTTCACAAACAATGCGTCGTTCTTCCAAAAGAAACGCATCAGTTCTTCTTCTTTTGCTGTTAACCGTTCCATATCGTTTCAAAATTTCTGCAAAGAACGGAATAATTTAGTTCATAAACTAATTATTATAGTTAAAAAACTATAAAAAATAGTTTTTTGACAAAAGACATTAACTCGACCTGCCATATTTTTCCTTAAAACAGTCTCTTAAAGCCCAAAAACGGATAAACCTCAAAGCAGTATGCTATCAATGCAAATAAGTTTCCTTTTTGAAAATTTCGCTTAAAGTGTGCATAAAATGCCACTTAGAGCGAAAAATAATATTTATTTTTCGCTTTATCTGTATTTTTTTATACCTTTGCAGCGAAAAATAATAAATATTTATTGTGATGAAAATCATTGGAAGGCATATAGAAAAAGCTCAGTTTCAAGAATATATAAATTCTGAATCTTCCGAATTTGTTGTTATTTATGGTCGTAGAAGAATTGGGAAAACATTTCTAATACGCGAATTTTTTAACAAAAAGTTTGATTTTTACCATACCGGTGTTGCAAATTCCGATAAAGACACGCAACTTTCAGAATTTAATTATTCGCTACAGCAAACGGCGCAAAAACTTCCGAACACGCCTGTCAATTCGTGGTTCGATGCGTTTCACAAGCTGGAACATCTCCTTGAAAATTCGAAAAACAAAAAAAAGAAAGTGGTTTTCCTCGATGAACTGCCTTGGATGGATACGCAGAAATCGGGTTTTGTTCAGGCGTTGGAACTGTTTTGGAATAAGTGGGCTTCTGCGCGAAATGACATTTTACTTATTACGTGCGGTTCAGCTGCTTCCTGGTTGTTCGACAATGTGATCAATAGTCGCGGCGGGCTTCACAACCGTGCTACGCAACAAATACATTTAAAATCGTTTACGCTTGCAGAATGTGAGGAGTTTTTCAAAGAAAAAAAGGTGGTTTTAAGCCGAAAACAAATCGCAGAAGCGTATATGATTTTTGGTGGAGTTCCGTATTATCTAAATTTTTTCAAAAAAAATCTAAGTTTGCCTCAAAACGTTGATGCTATTTTGTTTGCCGAAGGTGCGCCTTTAAAAAACGAGTTTTTGTCGTTGTATAAATCTCTTTTCAATCATTCAGATAAATATATCGGGATTGTTAAAGCGTTAGGAACTAAAACAAAGGGGCTGACGCGCGATGAGATTTTAACTTCAACAAAACAGACGAACGGCGGTGGTTTTTCAAAATTGCTCAAAGACCTGGAACTAAGTGGTTTTATTCGAAAATACTACAGCATAGACAAAAAAGAAAAAGACGCCATTTATCAGTTAACCGATTTTTTTACACTTTTTTATTTTAATTTTATTGCCAATCAAAAACACAACGACAATAATTTTTGGCAACACTCAATTGACAATGCTCAACACCGTGCCTGGTCAGGCTTTGCTTTTGAGCAGCTTTGTTTGTATCATTTGTCGCTTGTGAAGCAAAAACTTGGCATATCGGGAGTGCTGACAAACGTCGCATCGTGGATAGGAACATACAACCATAAAAAAGTACAGATAGATTTGTTGATAGACCGTAACGATGGAATAATCAACCTTTGTGAAATGAAGTTTTCAAAGGGTGTTTTCACTCTTGATAAAGTCACCCTACAAAACTTACTCAACAAAACAGAGGTTTTTCGACAAAATATCAAATCAAAAAAAGCCATCCATCTCACAATGCTTACTCCGTTTGGAATCTCACAAAACGAATATGCAAGCGAGATTAATGCAGAGATTATTTTGGATGATTTATTTAAATAACAGGTTTGTTATTGATGCGGACGGCGATTCTTGCGCTTATATAGCCGTTTGTGGTCAGGAGCCAGTCTTTAAAAAGTCCTGTTGTTTCGAAATCACATTGTTCGAAAAGACGGAGGCTTCGGATGTTGGTTATTGGAATGAAGGCATAGAGTTGGTGGAGTTTTAAAAAGGAAAAGGCATAACCGATCAACAGATTCAGGGCAGATTTAGCATATCCTTTCTTTTGATGGGCGGTATCTATTAATATGCCTACACCTGCCCTGCGATGATGCGGGTCGAAATCGTACAGATCGACCGTTCCGATAGCGGTATCGGTTTCTTTCAGTTCGATGATCAGGCGAAGTTGCTTGCGTTCGTAGATATCATTTCCTGCATCGGCGATGTATTGTTTCAGTATATAGCGGGAGTAAGGGGATAATGTGCTACCCATTTCCCATAAAGCTGGGTCGTTTTCCCATAAATAAAGTTTGTCGAGGTCTTCCGGTTCGGGCGCTCGCAGGCGGATGATGTTGTTTTCTAACAGGTTCATTTTATGTTTACTTTTTTACTATGTACCGTTTGTCCCCCTTTGGAGGGCGTATAGAAAGGAGACCGTTTATCCCCCTTTGGAGAGGGTAGGGGGAGGTCTCTATGTGCCATTTATCATTTACCATTTTACAAGACACAAATTCACGAATTTGGGGAAATGAATAAGTTGTTGTTTGCGTGGTAGATATGATAGGTGATTCCGGAAGATGGGTGTTCATCCATCAAATGCAACATTTGGTCGAAAGTGATGTCGGGGTAACAAAAAATAACATCCGAAGCCCACTCAAAATCGAAAGCCCTTTCAAGCCCGGAAGCTCTCTCAAGCCCGGAAGCCGCCTCAAAATCTGAAGCTCTCTCAAGCCCGGACGTCGCCTCAAAATCTGAAGCCCCCTCAAGCCCGGAAGCCCTATTACTGACAGAAGCTCTCTCAAAATTGCCCCCCTCCTCAAGCCCTCCTAATATGGGAGATGTAGGTATTGGGGTGAGATGATGAAAATCAAAACTATTTGATGAGAAAATTTGTGTAAAGGCTGATTTGATAGTTTCGAGGTGAGTGTCTTGGCAGAGAACTAATGCCCGACATCGGTTTGTCTTTTTTCCATTTTGCCGGTTTTTCCTAAATGAGAACCGGAACCTCCCCCTGTCCCCTCTAAAGGGGGATAGAACTGACTGAGACCTCCCCCTGCCCCCTCTAAAGGGGGATAGAACTGACTGAGACCTCCCCCCGCCCCCTCCAAAGGGGGATAGAACTGGCTGGGACTTCTCCCTGTCCCCTCCGGATGGGGATAGATTTTCTTTTTCCCATTTCTTTCTTTCAAATAAGGCTGCATATCCTTTCCGACAGGCAATGGACAGGCGAATTATTCCCGAAATAAACCGGCCGGAATGAGGATAATATTTGTTGTAAAAAATCAACATGGCATCGTAGAAAGCATGCAGGTATTTTCTGTCGCCTTTTTTTGTGCTTTCGCCCTTGTAGTGAAGAATTCGTTCAGGGATATAATAGTTTTGGTAACCGGCAAGCACAATGCGATAAGATAAGTCGATGTCTTCGCCATACATAAAAAAAGCCTCATCGAATAAGCCTGCCTTTTTCAATGCTTCATGGCGTATAAACATGAAGGCTCCGGCTAATACTTCGACGTTGTGTTGTTTGTCGGGATGGAGGTATGTCAGGCTATAGGCTGCAAATCGTACGGAACGGGGAAATAATTTAGACAGGCCGAAAAGTTTGCAGAATGATATCCATGGCGTTGGAAAGCTGCGCTTACTTTCGGGCAAAAAGATACCGTGTGCATTCAGCATTTTTACACCTATTGCGCCTGCTTCGGCATGTTCGTCCATAAAGCGGCATATATTGTGTAATCCTGATTCACCGATGACTGTATCGGGGTTTAAGAGCAGAATATATTCACCTGTGCAAAGGCGGATAGCCTGGTTATTGGCTTTTGCGAATCCTTGATTATCCGTATTTTCTATAAAAACAACTTCAGGAAACCAAGGGCGCAGGAATGTTACGGAATGATCTGTCGAATGATTGTCGACTACGAAAATTTCCGTATCCAAACCCTTTGTGGCTTCACGAACAGCAATCAGACATTGTTCGAGAAAATCCCTGACATTATAGTTGACAATTACGACAGACAGTTTCATTAATCAAAATTATTTTTCAAATATCCCGCTTCAGAGAGTGTAGGCCACCATATATCCCCCTTTGGAGGGGGTAGGGGGAGGCTATTATTTCGTATCTGCCATTTACCATTTAAAGATTTAACTAAACTCTAAACTCTACTAACTAAACTCTAAAAAATAACCACTAATTAAGTTTTATCGCTTCATTAAAATCGATCCTGTTTAGGATCGAACGGCCTAAAGTGACTTCGTCGGCATATTCGATTTCGTCGCCAACGGCCACACCTCTTGCAATAACGGTCACCTTCACATTATATGGAGACAATTTTCTGTAAATAAAGAAGTTGGTTGTATCGCCTTCCATTGTAGTGCTAAGCGCCAGCATGACTTCTTTGGCTTCGCCTGCGGCGACCCGTTGAATCAGGCTGTCGATTTCGAGATCGGAGGGGCCGATACCGTCGATCGGAGAAATAATACCGCCCAGTACGTGATAAACCCCATGAAACTGAGCTGTATTTTCAATAGCCATCACTTCTTTGATAGTAGCTGTTACACAGATGATTGAATGGTCGCGTCGCGGATCGGCACATATCGAACAGCGATCGGAGTCGCAAATATTGTGGCAATCGCAACAGTATTTAACGTCGTGGCGCAGATCACGGATTGAGTCGGACAGTCTGTCGGCATAACCGGCATCGCGTCGAAGGATGTTCAATGCGAGACGCAAGGCTGTCTTTCGTCCGATGCCGGGAAGGGCGGATAGCTCGTTGACGGCGTTTTCGAGTAAGGTGGATGGGAATTTGTTGTTTGTCATTTACTATTTACTGTTTATGCATTGCGACCTCCCTCTGACCCCTCCAAAGGGGGATAGGGCTGCGGAATAAGACCTCCCCCTGCCCCCTCCAAAGGGGGATAGGGATGGGATGTATGACCTCCCCCTGCCCCCTCCAAAGGGGGATAAAAGGCGTTGTAATAATTGATATAATCGCCTTGCAGGATATCATTGACCCAGTCCTGATGCTCTAAATACCAGCGTATTGTTTTTTCGATTCCTGTATCGAAGTCTGTTTCGGGTTTCCATCCTAATTCGTTGGTGATTTTTGTCGGGTCGATGGCATAACGGTGATCATGCCCGAGACGGTCCTGAACGAAAGAAATCAAGGTGTCGTTGATCCAATCGATTGAAATTTGTCCGTCAGCTCCGGTTTCTTTCTTTTTCAAGACATTCCTGTAAACCATATAATTGGTCATCAGGCGCCGGATGGTTTGGATAATGGTATGTACAATATCAATATTCCGGCGTTCGTTGTGTCCGCCGACATTGTATATTTCGCCTGTTTTGCCGCGATGTATCACGGCGTCGATGGCTTTACAATGGTCTTCGACATAGAGCCAGTCGCGCACATTCGTTCCGTTGCCATAGACAGGTAGTTGTTTGCCTTCCAATATATTATTGATTACTAACGGAATAAGTTTTTCGGGAAAATGATAAGGCCCGTAATTGTTAGAACATCGTGTAATGCTTACAGGCATTTTATATGTTTCGGCGTATGCAGTCACGATCAGGTCGGCGCTTGTCTTGGAGGCGCTGTACGGACTGCGTGGAGCGAGCGGGGTGGTTTCAGTGAAATAACCTTCTGCTCCAAGACTTCCGTAGACTTCGTCGGTCGATACCTGATGAAAGCGTACGTTGTCTTTCCATACGGGATATCCGGCATCGTCTTTTCCGGTAACCCAATGTTTGCGGGCAACATCTAATAAATTTTGCGTTCCCAGAATATTTGTAACTAAAAACAACTGCGGATTTTCAATGCTACGGTCTACATGGCTTTCAGCAGCAAAATTGACTACTATATTTATTTCATATTGCGCGAAAATTTCATCTGCCAAAAGGCGGTCGCCTATATCTCCTTTGATAAAAATGCAGCGTTTGTCGTCGATTTCATCTTTGATTGTTCCCAGATTGCCTGCATAAGTCAGTAAATCTAATACGATTAAGCGGGCTTCAGGGTAAGCAGCCCGCATATATTTAACAAAATTGGCGCCGATGAAACCGGCTCCGCCTGTGATCAGATAGGAATTCATATAATTAGGAATTAGGAAGAACAAAACTATTGATTATTTGGATAGATAAAATTTATTTCTGCTTTTTGCAAAGTGGGGAGGTTCTTGTCTTTATCGGAGATAATAACCGGAGAATCAGGCTCGAAATGCCAGTTTATGCCTATTGCAGGATCGTTGTATTGGATGCCTCTTTCGGCTGCCGGATGGTAAAGGTTATCTACTTTGTAAGTAAATACCACCCGATCGCTTATCACATAAAATCCATGAGCGAATCCACGCGGGATAAATATCTGAAGGTTGTTTTCGGCCGATATTTCGACAGCAACATACTTTCCGAATGTTGGAGAGCCTTGACGTATATCTAAAGCTATATCTAAGACCGTTCCTTCAATAACACGAACTAACTTTGCCTGCGAAAAAGGTGCTAATTGGTAGTGCAATCCGCGTAATACCCCTTTTGTTGAACACGATTCGTTTTCCTGCACAAAATTGATTTCACCGAGGTGTTCTTCAAAATCCGTCTGTCTGAACACTTCCATAAAATAACCGCGTGAATCCTTAAAAACTACCGGTTCAATGATCCAAACGCCCGGTATCGCTGTATTTATATATTTCATTACTAATTTTTACGCAAAGATGTGCATTTTATTTTATTGCGACAAGTTTTGCGGGATTATTTTTCTCTTGTTTCCTACAAGGCGAACGAAAAAATTAACAATATCTTAATAATGGTTGCATGGTTAGTTCACATTATTTTTTTACATTTGTACCAAATTTTCATGTCATTAAAAATCTTTAAAATTAAGTATATGAGAAGATTAACGATTAAATTTTTCTTTTTTCCGTGTATGTTTTTGATGATTATACATACATTGATTAGTTTTCAGGCAGGCATTTTTGCACAGGCAGCAATCACTGCTACGACGAACAAGTCACAAGATGATGCGATTCATATCCAACAGCAGTTTCAGTTGATTGCCCATAGAGGAGGGGTCGTGGATCGCGGAAAAAATCCTGAAAACAGTATTGCTGCGCTTGATGAGGCAATCAGACGGGGATATACAGGTACAGAGATTGATGTCCGCCAGAGTAAGGATGGCAAACTGTTTCTCTCGCACAACGAAACGTTTTCGCGCGAATATGACTCAAACAGAAGAGGTTCGGACATGACGTGGGAAGAAATACAGGCGCTCCGTCCTTTGCGTGAAGACGGCAAACCGCCCGTTTCGCTCGAAGACTATTGCAATCATGCCAAAGGAAAAATCAAAGAACTGATGGTGGATATCAAGATTGACGAACCATCGTTGGAATTTTATCAGACAATGGAACGCATTTTAAAAGAAACCGGTTTCCTGCAGTCGTCTTATTTTATCGGACACGGCGGGTATTTTAAAGGAAAAGGCCCGCTCATTACTATGTTGATACGCGAGATAGACGAATTTTTCAAGAACGACGGCGAAAAAACGAAAGACTATTATTTTCTTTTTGCCGGCGTAGACGAAATCAACGGAAAAACGATTAAATGGGCGCAAGACAACGGCATCAAAATTATGTGTTGCGCCAATCTGCCCTTTCGTGGAGAAGTACCGGACGATAACATTCCCAATGCAGGACGTAATATCCAATGGCTGACAACCTGGAACGTCACCCTTTTTCAGATAGATTCGGACTATGATGTCTTTTTCAGAGTGTCGGAAATAAATAGAGTAAGTCAGCCGTGAAATGTTCTCCAGACCTGCCCTATTACCTACAAAGGGAGAATTTGTTGACATTTCATTATTGACACGACAACAGTAACCTATTAATAATTACAAATATGAATATTATTATTTACAACAATCAATTTATTAAATTATTGTACCGGATTGTACTTGTGATGATTCCGGGCTTACTTTCTGCTCAGGAGGTACTTATACATTCACACAATGATTATCGTCAGACGGTGCCTTTTTATCACGCTTATACTCAAAAAGTTGCATCTATCGAGGCAGATATATATGCTACCGGCAAGCCCGGTGAACTGTTAGTCGCGCACGACCGTGTGGAATTGCCGGTTGCACCTACACTTGACGAGTCGTACATTCAGCCGATAGTCAAGCTGTTCGGGCAGAACAACGGTCGGTCGTGGGAAAATTCAGACAACACGCTGATACTGCTTATAGACCTGAAAACGCCGGTCGATCCCACTTTGGATATCTTGATTGACAAGTTAAAACAGTTTCCTGAAGTGTTTGATCCTACAGTCAATCCGTATGCCGTGCGTGTTGTCATTTCGGGCAATCGCCCTGCACCGGAGAAGTTTGCACAATATCCGCCGGTGATTTCTTTCGACGGCGATAAAACGATGTACACGCCGGAACAGTTAGAAAGGATTACGATGGTTAGCCTCAATTTTGCCAACTATTCGCGATGGAAAGGAGAAGGAAGCATGACCGAAGACGAACTTGCCAGGGTTGTAAAAACCATTAATGATGTCCATGCGCTTGGTAAACCTATCCGATTCTGGGGAACGCCCGACGGTGTCACGGCATGGAACACACTGCACAGGCTTGGCGTCGATTATATCAACACCGACCATCCCGAAGCCTGCAAGGCGTATTTTCGTGATTTTGAATAGATACATTTAACAATAAACGTATGATTAAAAAAATGCTTAAAAAAATCTTCTTTTTTCTGTGTGTGTTGTTATTGACTCACACACTATTATCCTCTCAATCAGGTGTTTTTGCGCAGGGGATTAGCATAACCGGTACAGTTACCGACAGAGGTGAACCTATACCGGGTGTAAATGTGGTAGTGAAGGGTACTACTCAGGGAGTAATTACCGATGTGGATGGCAGATACAGTATTGTTGTTCCTGACAGAACCACGGTATTGAGTTTTTCTTTTATTGGGTATACTACAGTCGAAAAGACAGTAGGTAATTTGAACAGGATTGATGTTGATTTGGAAGACGCCGCCCAAAATATAGATGAAGTGGTCGTGGTCGGATATGGTGTACAGCGAAAGAGGGATATTACAGGATCAATTGCCAACATAAAGGGCGATATTGTTAAAGATTTGCCTGTAGCCAATTTAACAAGCGCATTACAGGGAAAGGCTGCAGGGATTGATATTGTATCTGATGGAGGATCTCCCGGCGCCAGTCCTCTTATACGTATACGTGGGACAGGGAGTATTAACTCATCAAGTCCTCTTGTTGTTATTGACGGGGTGCCTGCAGGCAGCATGTCGGATGTGAATCCTAATGATATTGAAACGATTGAAATATTGAAAGACGCCTCTTCTTCTGCCATCTACGGAACGCGTGCGGCCAATGGAGTAGTGATCATCACAACCAAAAGAGGAAATAGAAATGTTAAAACGAATGTTGATGTCAATACATTTTATGGTGTTTCCAGTGTAAACAAAACAATAGATTTACTTACAGCACCTGATCTGGTCATGTTGAAGAAAGAACGTTATCAAAATGATGGTATTCCGGTTAATTCTTTCTGGGAAAACGCTTATTACCAAACACAGCGTACAGACTGGCAGGATGCACTTTTTAACCGTGGTTCTGTTGCTAATATTGATTTGCGTGTCTCAGGAGGAAATGATAAGTCAAACTATATGTCCAGTATCGGTTATTATACGGAGGAAGGTATTATTATCAGTTCAAAATCCAGACGCATAACATTGCGTTTAAATTCAGACCATCAGGTTAATAACCGCTTAAAAATCGGACAAAACCTGCAATATACCAACCGCAACTGGTATAATCCGAGTACACAGAATGCACAAACGGGCATAGTATGGCAAGCGCTCCGTTTTAATCCGGCAATTCCCTGTCGCGATGAAGACGGTACATGGGGATCGGCTGTGGCGAATAATGAGTTGGGCGATATTAATAATCCTGTTTATGAATTGGAAACAGAAAAGAATCGCAGGATGAATCATTCATTAAGTGCATCTGTAACAATTGATTATAAGATAATAGACGGTCTTTTCCTCAAAGGAAATGCAGGATTTGAAGGAAGTATCAACACAACAAAGAATTTTTTACCTGTGGTAAGCGAACAAATGCGAAAACGAAATGACGCAGAATTGACACAGGGATATCAGGAACGTCAAACTTTTCTGGGAGAGCTATATTTAGCTTTTCAAAAGGAAATAAACAATGTACATAGCATCAATGCTACTGTCGGAGGTTCCGCTCAAAAGAATCAGGGAGAGTATTATAACGCTAATAAAAAAACCTTTGCAGATGAAGACGAAGCCCAGCTGGTTTTTGATAATGGTGCAACCATGGGATCTATTTCCGGAAACTATTATACTGATAATGCCTTGGCATCGTATTTCAGTCGTGTGTTTTATGCATACGATAGCCGATATTTATTGACGGCTACATTCAGAATGGATGGTTCTTCTAAATTTTTAAAAGGCAAACAATGGGGATATTTTCCGGCAGTATCGGTAGGTTGGAGATTGTCGCAGGAGAATTTCATGAAAGATATTTCCTGGATCGACAATCTGAAACTTGTAGGTGGATGGGGCTTACTTGGCAATCAGGAAGTGTCAGACCTTCAATATCTTACCGTCATGCGCAAAGGCAATAATTATGGAAATATGTATGCATTTGGTACGGATCGGGTTGGAGGAGCCAGAATAACAAGTTTGGCTAACACTAACATAACCTGGGAAAAAACAGGCATGACCAATATCGGTATAGATGGCAGTTTTTTCAATCAGCTGTTGACTGCCTCTGTAACATGGTTTGACAAAAAGACGGTTGACATGCTTGTACCGACTGTTGTTGTAGGCACCATCGGACGCGCTACAATTCCGGACAGTAATATTGGAGAAATAAGAAACAGGGGTTGGGAAATAGAATTGGGATTACGGCAGAATATGGCCTCATCATTTTATTATAATATTAACTTCAATGCTACTTTTGTAAAAAATGAAATACTGAAACTTTACGGAAATAATAACTATATCGGCTCTGTTTACTACGGACGACAAAATCAGGAAATATCCCGAAGCTACGAAGGAAAACCGATTGCTTCATTCTACGGTTGGAAGACAAACGGGCTTTACCAAAATGCAACTGAAATACAAAACGATCCCAACATACAAAACGATCCGAGAAAGAATACGATCACTCCGGGAGATGTTCGTTTTATAGATATTAACGGAGATGGAATCATAGATGAAAAGGATCGTGTATACATTGGCGACCCCAATCCAACTGTTATTCTGGGGCTTCAATCTCAACTTGGTTTCAAAGGATTTGATTTATCCATGAATATTGTAGGCAGTTTCGGCGCCGACCTCTACAATGCAGACAGGATGCAAGGACTTGATCCGAGTTATCCGTATAATATGTATAAAGAAACATTGAACCGCTGGCACGGAGAAGGTACCGGTAACTCCGTACCAAAGATGTCAACCATACGAACCAATCTGAATCACCGTACATCCGACCTCTTTATTGAAAGCGGAGATTTTGTCAAACTAAAGACTATTACGCTTGGTTATACATTTCAAAAAGCGTTATTACAAAGTTTATCAGCTAATTCACTCCGTATATATATTAGTGCTGAAAATCTTTTAACCATTACATCCTATTCAGGGTATTCGCCTGAAATAGGATATACAAACGGCAACAGACAAAGGGGAGTTGACTATGCGCAATATCCCCAAAGTCTTAAATTTACTTTTGGATTGAATTTAAATTTTTAAATATTTTACTCTAAATAATTAATGAATTATGAACTATTGTAAATTATATATTACCGGATTGCTCAGTATTTTCATGTTAGCGTCATGTGAGGACTTTTTATCTGTCGAAAGCAAGGGAATTTATACTGAAGAGAACTATTTTAAAAACGAAGAAGCGGTCGTTGACGCAGTAACCGGATTATATGGTATTCTTGTTGTTGAAGAATATGTTGCGCATTCGGACTATACATGGGACATTTGTTCTGATGACATGTACCGCGCCGGCGACCACAGTGAAGACGAAGCGATTGAAACATTCACATTTGATGCAGGCAACGCGATGTTAAATGAAGCCTGGAAATGGAAATATGAAATGGTATCAAGGGCTAATAACCTGCTGAACAATGTTCCTCCAATGACCAACATCTCTCAGGCAATTAAAAAACGAAGTATAGGCGAGGCTTATTTTTTCAGAGCCTTTGCTTTCTGGTGGTTATATCTGCCATACGGAGAAATACCTCTTATTCTGGAGGATGATGTCCGTGACACGAATTATAATAAACCCAAAGCATCTGTAGAAGAAGTTTTATCGCAAATTGAACATGATTTGCTATTGGCCGCTGAAAATCTGGAACTCACGGAATCGGCCGGCCGTGTAACAAAAGGCACTGCTTATGCTTATCTGGCTCAATTGTATATGCACTGGGCTTCGTATCCGGGCAAAGAGGGTTTATTGTCCAAAGCGATTGAAGAAGGCTCAAAAGTTGTCAACAATAACCTGTATCGACTTGCAGATAACTATCAAAGTAATTTCAGACAGGTCACAACAGCCACAACAGAGATGTTGTTGTATGTGACATCAACAAGTACATGGCGAAACACATCAACTATTTATTATTTTTCGCCCCGTCATTTAGGAGGCTGGAATTTTTGTCATCCGCTTCCGGGATTGTTTGATACATTCGGTGACGATCCTCGTAGAATAATGACTATGTGGGCTGATGGCGATACGCTTCAAGTCGGAGAAAACCAAGTGGTTTATGATCCTGACAGGTCGGAAACAGGCTATCATTTTAATAAATATACAACGTTCACTGAAACTGGAAGACTAAATTTTGATTTGGTCATTCCTTTAATGCGAAGCGCTGACGTTTATTTATTGGTGGCTGAAGCAAAAATCAGACAATCGGGCGCCGGTGCCGGAGATGCGGAAATTAATGCGGTACGTGCACGTGTGGGATTAGCTCCTGTTCAGAATGCAGGAAAAGATGAACTGATGAAAGAGCGCCGATTAGAATTGGCAGGCGAAAACAGACGACATTTTGATCTGGTGAGATGGGATAAAATCAACTGGGTAAACTTGCCTGAGCTTTATGCTGATCCGGTTTCTTCGCATATAACTGATTTAGGACGCAAAAATTTCGTACGTCCCAAAAATTATTTTTTTCCATTACCACAGGAAGAAATTGATAAGAGTAATGGCGTATTGATACAGAACAGTAACTATTAGAAAATCAGCAAATCAAAGTCACAAAAACCTCTTGAACCTCTGTGTATTCTCTGTGTAGCTTCGTGTAATTAACAGTTACACAGAGAAGGCACGTTGAACCCGAAAACTATGCAATATGAAATATCTTTCGGTAACCATTTTTTTGTTATTTCTCAGTCTGCATGTTGAGGCTCAATCTCCGGCCGGGTATGTCGATCCGTTTATCGGTACCGACCGGAGCGATGCACCGACTGTTTGGGGACAGTACGGAGGAACATATCCGGGGGCGGTTGCTCCGTGGGGTATGGTGCAACTATCGCCTGAAACCCGCACGACCGGCGAAAATGGTTATTTCCACATCGATTCGACTGTTTATTATTTTACTTGTATTGGTCATAGCAGCGGTTATCCTTCCGGATCGCATGGTAGTGTGCAAGTGATGTTTGGCGCCGGTGAGATGCGGATCAAAAAAACAGAAACAGCCCGTCCCGGATATTATACCGTAACATTTACTGATAATTCACGGGTGGAAATGACTGCCACTACACGAACAGGGATATTCCGTTATAAACCGGTCGACAACCGTGCGGAGGTAACTATTGCCGATGCAGGCAACATCAGCATTTCCGGTGATACGGTTTTTGTGGAACGGAATAACGGACTTTTTGTGTTTGATCAACCCTGGACAAACAGTGTGCTGAACGGGCAAAAGTTAGTTTTGGAATTTGACCGGTTGGAAACTAAAGGATTGTTGGTAAAGGTAGCCTTTTCGATGGTTGATATGGAGGGAAGTCGAAAAAACATGAAGTCGGAAAACCCCGGTTGGGATTTTGAAGCTATAAAAGACAGCACTTTTCGGGCATGGAATGACGAGTTGAGCGTAGTACAAATCAAATCAGACAACACCAAAGACCTTACCAAATTCTATACCGCACTATACCACTCTTTTCTGTTGCCGAACATCATTTCGGATACCGACGGCCGGTATCGGGGTGCCGACCGGCAAGTCTATACCAAAGAAGGGGAGCACGAGTACGGACGCTTCTCGACATGGGATACGTTCCGCAGTCTGCATCCGTTATTGTGTCTGCTCAAGCCGCAACGGCAAAAAGATATGATTCTGTCCATGCTTCACCTGTACGACCAACGCGGTTACCTGCCCTACACGCCTATGACCGGTTATCATTCCATTCCGGTCATCGTAGACAGTTACCTGAAAGGCATTACCGCTTTCGATACGGAGAAGGCTTATCAGGCTATGAAAAAGTTCCTGTCGGGAAATGAAATACCACGCCCCGATACTTACAAATATATAGCCGACGGCTTTTTGAATGATTCCATCGACGAATCGGTTTCGGTAACGCTGGATTATGCTTATAATGATTGGGTATTATCCGTTTTTGCGGAAACGACAGGGCGTGCAGACGAGGCAGCAATGTTTCGGCAACGTTCATTTAACTACCGTAATCTTTTCGATATCGCTACCGCGTTTATGCTGCCGCGCAATGCTTCAGGATTTGTGCATAATCCGGGCGAAATGGGATACAAGGAAGCCGATAAGTGGACGGCTTCATGGTTTGTGCCGCACAATGTACAGGATTTGATCAATCTTTCGGGCGGAGACCAATACTTTATCGACCGGTTGCACGAAGCGATGCAGAGTCATGTAATTTTCGACAATGAACCGGTTTTGCATTATCCTTATCTGTTCAGTTATGCAGGCAGTCACGACCTGACTTGTTATTGGGTGGACCGTATTCGCGAAAACTGTTACACTGCCACGCCGGGTGGAATACCGGGCAATGACGACCTTGGCGCTATGTCGGGTTGGTTTGTGTTTAGTGCAATGGGGTTTTTTCCGGTTTGTCCGGGGCGTACCGAATATGTACTTACAACGCCGTTGTTCGAAGAGATTGTCGTCCGGCAGGATCATGGAAAGGAAATGAAAATAATTACCGACCCAAACGCCATACATTCTTTTTTTTCGGAGCTTACGTTTGATGGAAAGACTTATTTACGATCATGGATTACTCACAATCAAATACTTGAAGGTGGCAGCCTTGTCTTTTTAAAACCTGAATCAAACGTTCCTGATAGCCGCTTAGTGGAAATCCGGAAAAAATTTCAACGCCCGTCATCTCTCACAAATGAGCAACCTGTGTTTCATGTCGAAAACGTCAAACCGGCAAATAGCAAAGTCTATCCGCATCAGGAATCCTGTTTGCAGTTTACGGTAGTCAATACCGGAGAGACCGGCGTTTTTCCGGCAAAAATCATGGATGGAACGCATGCAGTTGCCGAAAAGAAAGGTTGGGTGGAGCAGGGCGAAACCGTAACCGACTCGATTGCCTTCAGGCTGTATCGGCAGGGCAAACATAAGTTGAGTATGTCGCAATTTCAAATGCCTGTATCGGTAGTTTCACCGAAAAGCAAACAGCCGGCTTTGACATGCAACCGAATCACAGCCGACAGGGTGGTCAAAAGAGGTGAAAAGGTACATATTGAAATAGAATTGCAAAATATTTCGGGGAAAACCGTTTCACAGACTGTCGTTTTGTACGATGATGCAAAGCAAATTGAAGCGTATTCCTGTAAACTGTTACCCGGCGAAGTTAAGAAATATGTCGGCTCACTGACAATTGACAGTCCGGGACTCCATACACTGACAGTTTTAGACAAGGCATTGAAAATAAAGGTATACGAACAACCGATGGAATCGTGTGTGCTGGATATTGATTTCGATCGTTCCGGAGGAAATACATTGTGGGATGCATCGGGCTTTGCAAATCACGGAACGGTTGTCGGAGAAGCAAATTGGATTGAACACAACAAAGGCAAAGCCTTACAGGTAACGACTAACTCATTGGTTGCTTTTCCATTGTCGGAAAGTTTAGATATTACCGGCGCTACCATTAGCATTTCGGCATGGGTATATCCAACCAACAATACACGCGGATATATTGATTTTATCACGAAAGGCGACTATATCGTTTTTCAAACCAATGGAGGTCAATTATCCTTCTTCGCAGGGGGATGGGGGCGAGGGACCTGTACCATTCCGTTACCGGACAATTGGTTGAATAACTGGCACCATGTAGCGGGCGTATGTGCCGGCAATGAACTGAAACTGTATCTCGACGGCGACTTAAAGCAAACCATTGCGATAGAGGGCGAAATAAAAAAGACCGAAGTGCCGTGGAATTTGGGACGAAATGCCGAAATGCCTTATTCGCGGCGGTTTGAAGGAATGTTTGGCGATGTAAAGATTTTCAGGGAAGCGCTTACGGATCAGGATATTAATCAATTAATTGTAGGGGCAAGGCATGCCTTGCCCTTACGGTAAACTCCGATTTTGAAATTATTAGTAGTTGGCGGGTAAAAAAACGCAGTTTTTTTTTGCAGAGAACAAAATATTATGTAATTTTGCAGCCGATTTATGAACAAACGAAATAAAATGAAAAATAATATAAAATATAATTTATGATTGTAGTTCCATTAAAAGAAGGCGAAAGCATCGAAAAAGCGTTAAAGAAATTTAAAAGAAAGTTTGAAAAAACCGGGATTGTGAAAGAATTGAGAAGCCGTCAGGCATTCACAAAGCCGTCAGTACAAAAGAGAAAGCAACGCATTCGTGCTATTTATGTAAAACATTTGCAGCAAGCCGAAGAATAATTTTTTCAGGAATTTCCCTATTTTATTTGTTTTTTATTTTTTTTCTTTTTAAATTCGTTGCATAATTCAGATGCGACGTGAAGAGGCATATTGACACATTTATCAATTATCTGCATTATGAGAGGAATTACTCGGCTCATACAAGGTCAGGTTATGCCCGGGATGTCATGCAATTTGAGTCCTACGTAAAAGAAAATTCAGAAAATACAACTTTTGATCCAAAATTAGTGGATTCCGATCAAATACGGAATTGGATGGTTTTTTTGTTAGACGGGCGGATATCGCCCTCGTCGGCCAACAGAAAACTTAGTTCTTTGAAGTCTTTTTTTAAATATCTTGTCAAGCAGGGCGAGTTAAGCAATAATCCGACACGCCTTGTTACAGGTCCAAAAACAGCCGCACCCTTGCCTTATTTTATCAGGGCAAAAGAGATGGGCAATCTGTTGGATAATGATTCCTTCGGCGATGACTTTGAGGGAGTCAGGAACCGGTTGATCATGGAAATGCTTTACGAAACAGGGATAAGGCGGTCGGAGTTGGCCAATATCAAAACGACAGACGTAGATTTTGAGTTACAGGTCATCAAGGTAACCGGAAAACGTAATAAGCAGCGTATGATCCCGTTTGCCGATCGCCTGCAAGAGATGATGAGATCGTATTTAGAAAAAAGAAATGAAATAGTGAGTGCAGGAAATTGTTGGTTTTTTGTCCGGAAAAACGAAAAACAGCTGTCCCCTGCGAACATATATATTATTGTACGCGCGAGTCTGTCGGAAATCCCGATGCTGGCCAAACGCAGCCCGCATGTATTAAGACATTCATTTGCAACGGATATGTTGAATAACGGAGCCGAATTGAATGCCGTAAAAGAATTGCTTGGTCATAGCAGTCTGGCATCGACGTCTGTTTACACGCATATCACTTTTGAAGAATTGAAAAAAATGTATCATGCTCATCCGAGAGCAAAATAAATAGGAGGTTATTATGGATATTAGGATTCAGGCAATTCATTTTGTCGCAGCTAAACAGTTAGAGGCGTTTATTCAAAAAAAAGTTTCCAAATTGGAACAATTTTACGACGGGATTTTGTCGGCAGAAGTTGTATTACGTGTTATTAAACCGGAATCAGCTCTTAACAAACAGGTACACATTCGGTTGATGATCAAGAATTTTGATTGTTTTGCTGAAAAGGCATGCGATACTTTTGAGGGCGCAATTGATGATGCTGTCGACGCTTTGGAAAAACAATTAGCGAAACATAAAAAGAAAAACAGAACCAAATCGGTAAAATGAACATTTTGTCGATACAACATACCGCAGCGTTTAGGATTTTGAGAAGTACCCGAAAAAAAAATAAAAAAAATTTGGGCATATAATAAATAATGTCTATCTTTGCAGCCGTTTCGCCAAAAATGACTGATTTTTTTTGAAAAATAACAGGCCTCTTTAGCTCAGTTGGCCAGAGCACGTGATTTGTAATCTCGGGGTCGTTGGTTCGAATCCGACAAGAGGCTCAGGGGAATATGGTTTTACTAAATGCCTGTGTAGCTCAGCGGTAGAGCACTTCCTTGGTAAGGAAGAGGTCCCGAGTTCAAGTCTCGGCACCGGCTCTTGATTGGAGAATAATTGAAACGACGTCAAGTCGAGCGCAGAGTTG
>Ga0082212_10000712_pt1 | contig 48448 bp, 40 predicted proteins | sample TergutNt197P3_FD_71548 | JGI IMG/M metagenome (GOLD analysis project Ga0082212, IMG submission 71548) | Neocapritermes taracua P3 segment gut microbial communities from Petit-Saut dam, French Guiana - Nt197 P3 | ecosystem: Host-associated > Arthropoda: Insects > Digestive system > Gut ... | reverse complement strand
TTTTTGAGGCTTCTACGAATGGTCCAGGTTACATGAGCAGTGGCTACCGCCTCCTGCTATAAGTTCAGCCTCAAAAAAGGCAGTCTCCCGGATACCCCTCTGAAGTGTAACGTATTGTAACATGATGATTTAGAGTAAAGAAATAGTGATTGCAATTAACCGGCGTTTCTGGTAAAATACCGTGGATATTGCGGTAGGAGGGTAAAAGGTTGAATTATACTAGTTGCGAAAAAAAGGAAAAAAGCACAGTTGAAATCATTGTTGCGGTTGACCGCGAAGAACTCAACACAGCTGTTGACGGCGCTTTCAGGAAAAACCGGAGCAGCATATCAGTTCCGGGATTCAGACGCGGGAAAGCGCCCCGGAAAATTATTGAGAGGCTATACGGCGCGTCGATATTCCACAACGATGCGATAGAGATACTTGCGCCTCAGGTCATCAGCTTTGCGATGAAAGAGGCGGAAGTCAAGATCGTGAGTTTACCGCAGATAAAAGACGTCGACTTTAAGGACGATGATGAAGGCGCGGATTTCACGATACTTGCCGCAGTTTATCCTGAGGTCACTGTTGGAGAATACAAAGGTTTGAGCGCGGTTAAACCTGTTACGGACGTCGCCGACAGTGAGATAGACAGCGAACTTGCCGGTATGCAGCTTCGCAACGCGCGAATTGAGAAAACCGAGCGCCCCGCGATCAACGGCGATACTGCCGTTATAGATTATGAAGGCTTTATTGACGATGAGCCGTTTGAAGGCGGTAAGGGTGAGAACTATGAGCTTGTGCTTGGCTCAAACACGTTCATTCCGGGGTTTGAAGAGAAAATCCACGGTATGCTGACAGGTGAAGAGCGCGATCTCGATCTCGTGTTCCCGGAGAATTACTCAGAAGACCTTGCAGGTAAACAGGTCATATTCAAAGTGAAACTCAATGAGCTCAGGGAGAAGATACTCCCCGAACTCGACGATGAATTTGCCAAGGATGTTTCTGAATTTGATACACTCGGCGAGTACAAGGCAAGTATCAGAGAAAAGCTCCTGGTTTCAAAGGAAGCGGATGCTAACGCACGCTTTGAAAACGCATTGATGGAAAAGCTCGTCCTCTCGGTTGAGGCGGATATACCCGACGCCATGATAGAGGATCAGCTCGATAACGCAGTGAGCAACTTCTCCAGTCAGATAACTGCCTACGGCATGGAACCATCAGCATATCTGAAAATGATGAACACAACGCCGGCAGCGTTCCGTGAGAACATGCGCAGCCAAAGCGAGAATCAGGTCAAAATATCGCTTGCGCTTAACAAAATCGCGGAACTTGAAGGCATTGAGGTCAGCGACGAAGATATCGAAAACGAATATAAAGAAGCTGCCGAGAGGTACGGCATGGAAGTTGAAGACCTCAAGGAAAGAACGACCGCCGAAGATATCAGCATAGACATAAAACTCAGGTTAGCCGCAAAAATCGTTACCGAAAACGCGGTCGCCGAGGATCCGCCTCCGGAAAGTACTGAGGAAGCAGACGCGCTGCCGGAAGAAGCCGGTGAAGCAGAGAATCAGCCGGAAGAAGCCGGTGACGCCGTAACAGTCAAGCAGCAGGCCGGCAAGTCCGGCGATACCGCCGGAGCTGCCGTAAAGGCAAAAAAGGCTGCGCCGAAGAAATCCCCTGCAAAAGCGAAGTCGGATAAGGCGCAGGAAGCTGATCAGAAGATTGCTGCGGAACAGGATTCAGCCGGAGCCGCCGAAGAGCATGCCGGTGAAGCGAAAGTCACTGCGGACAGCTCAGACTCAGCGGTTTCCGGAGAAGAGGGCGCTGACGCATCTACCGCCGCGCCAAAGAAGAAAGCTGCAAGAAAGACAAGCGCGAAAGCGCCCGGCGAAGATCCCGGCGCGGGCAAAAGTGAAACCGTCAGCGCGGCAAAGCCGAAAAAGCCCGCCGCAAAGGCCGTGAAGCCTGAGGACCCGGAAGTATAAACCCGGAGCCTGAGGACCCGGAATCGTAAAACCCGGAGCCTGAGGACCCGGAAGCGTAAACCCGGAGCCTGAGGACCCGGAAGCGTAAAGCTCGATCAAACGCAGCTTACTATGGATCAATAATATACATTTCAAGGAGATGACACAGATGAGCCTGGTACCGTATGTAGTTGAACAGACCTCCAGGGGAGAACGTTCATATGATATTTTCTCAAGACTGCTGAATGACAGAATAGTCATATTAAGTGAAGAAGTAAACGACACGACAGCAAGCCTGGTAGTTGCGCAGCTTTTATACCTTGAGGCGCAGGATCCCGACAAGGAGATACAGTTTTACATAAACAGCCCCGGCGGCTCGATCACCTCCGGTTTTGCTATTTTTGATACGATGCAGTATATCAAAGCCGACGTCTCGACGATATGCATCGGTATGGCTGCCAGCATGGGCGCTTTTCTCTTGTCCTCAGGCGCAAAAGGAAAACGATTTGCGCTCCCGAACGCGGAGATCATGATCCACCAGCCCTCCGGCGGTTACCAGGGGCAGGCTTCTGATATACAGATCCATGCGGAGCGTATTATCCGTTCAAAGGAAAAGCTCAACAAGATGCTTGCGGAGAACACCGGCAAACCGATCGAAGAGGTGCGTATCGCTTCCGAGCGCGACAACTTTATGACAGCAGAGGAAGCTAAGGATTTCGGCTTGATAGACAGTATAATGTATAAACGTTAGGATAGAGAATATGGCGACACACGATGAACCAAGAGGGGTGCGCTGCAGTTTCTGCGGTAAAAGGCAGGATCAGGTCGAGCGCATAATCGCAGGGCGGGGAGCTTCATATATTTGTAATGAATGCGTAGCTATCTGCAACGGCATACTTGGGGAAGAGTACATCCCCATGAAAATAGTACACTCGGATATTCCGGATCTGGACTTCGGGCATCTTCCGAAGCCTGCGGATATCCGCAAAACGCTCGACGATTACGCGATCGGGCAGGAGAGCGCAAAGATAGCTTTATCCGTAGCGGTATATAACCACTACAAGCGGATACTTCATCAGCAGAACAGCGATACGGAACTCCAAAAAAGCAACATACTGATGATAGGCCCGACCGGCTGCGGAAAGACGCTTTTTGCACAAACTCTTGCCAGGATCCTGAAAGTTCCGTTTGCTATCGCCGACGCTACGACTTTAACTGAAGCCGGCTATGTCGGCGACGACGTTGAGAACATTCTTCTCAGGCTGCTTCAGGCAGCGGATTTCGACATCGAAAACGCGCAGTACGGTATTATCTATATCGACGAACTCGATAAAATCGCCAGAAAAAGCGAAAACGTTTCGATCACCCGCGACGTATCCGGGGAGGGCGTACAGCAGGCGCTGCTGAAGATCCTCGAAGGGACAGTCGCCAATGTACCGCCTCAGGGCGGCCGCAAACATCCTCATCAGGAGTTCATCAGTATCGATACTACAAATATCCTTTTCATCTGCGGAGGAGCCTTCGACGGGCTGGATAAGATAATCGAAAACAGGCTTGATAAGAAGAGCATCGGTTTCGGCGCTGAAATAAAGAGCAAAAAGGATAAGGAACTCGGAGAGGTTTTGAAGCATACACAGTCGCATGATCTTCTGAAATACGGCCTTATCCCGGAACTTGTTGGCAGGCTGCCGGTCGTAACGCCACTGCAGGCGCTGACACGGGAAGATATGATAAGAATACTCACTGAACCGAAAAACTCGCTCGTCCGCCAGTATACGACGCTGCTCGGATACGACAATGTCAAGCTTGAGTTCACGGATGACGCTCTTGGAGCGATTGCTGACAAGGCCATTTCAATGGAGATAGGAGCGCGCGGACTCAGAAGTATTATGGAAAACACAATGCTCCAGATCATGTACGATATTCCTTCCAATAGAAGGATCGAAAAAGTTACGATAACGAAAGAGGCCATTCTGGGGACAGCTTCGCCTGTTATCGTAAAGCGCCCAAAGCCTCAGATCGACCCTGACGCGTCGAACGCGAGTTAGGAACATCATATGGACGAATACACAGGTTTCCTGACAGAAAAAATGCCGCTGCTCGCACTGCGCGGGTTGTCGGTGTTTCCGAACATGCTTCTCAATTTTGACGTCGAGCGAACGATATCTACAAGCGCGCTGGACGCTGCTTCAGGCAGCGACAGACGGATATTTCTGCTTGCGCAAAAGGATATTTCGAAAGAGAATCCGACTGAGCGCGATCTGTATAAAGTAGGTACGATCTGCTATGTTAAGCAAGTCTTAAAGATCCCCGGCGGCGGGATGAAGGTTCTTGTTGAAGGCAAAAGCCGTGCAAAGCTCATTTCAATGCGCTCTGAGCGGAAGTACCTACTTGCGGAAGTTGAGCCTGTCATCGAAGAGCCGCTTGTTAAAAAGACGGCAAGGGCTGAAGCGCTCATGCGTAAATGCATCGGGCTCTTCGACACATACGCCTCAATGTCGCCGGGCGTTGCGAAAGAAACAGTTCTGGCTCTTTTCGGGCTTTCGGAACCCGGCAGAGTAGCCGACTATATCATTCAGAACATGTTCACTAAGCAGGAAAACAAGCAGCTTATGCTGGAGACGATCAATCCTGTCAAGCGTTTGGAGATAATGTGCGATCTGATCACAAGGGAGATAGAAGTCCTCGCGATCGAACGTCAGATTGACAGCAGGCTGCGCATGCGCCTGGAGGGGAACCACAGAGATCAGATCCTGCGTGAACAGCTGAAACTCATACAGTCGGAACTCGGAGAAAATGCTGATGAAATAAACGAGATCCAAATATACAAAGAGCAGATACTCGCGCTTGATCTGAATGAAGAAATAGAAAAGAAAGTTCTCAAGGAAGTCGATAAACTTGAGAAGCAGTCGTTCGGATCGGCGGAAGCTTCCGTTATACGTAATTATCTCGATGTTTTCATTGAGCTGCCCTGGAACACAAAGACAACAGAGCGTATCGATATATCCGCCGCGCGCAAAATCCTTGACAACGACCACTTCGGGCTTGATAACGTCAAGGAGCGCATTTTGGAGTTTCTGGCAGTCAGGCAGCTTTCACCGCAGATCAAAGGCGCTATACTATGCCTTGTAGGCCCTCCGGGAACGGGAAAGACGTCAGTTGCGATCAGCGTTGCCAGAGCCCTGAACAGAAAACTCGCGCGCCTGTCGCTTGGCGGCGTGCACGATGAAGCTGAAATCCGCGGACACAGAAAGACATATATCGGGGCAATGCCCGGCAGGATCATTGCGGCTGTCAAACAGTCGGGGAGCCGCAACGCGCTTCTTCTTCTCGACGAGATAGATAAACTTGGCAGCGACTACAGAGGCGACCCTGCGTCCGCTCTGCTGGAAGCTCTTGATCCCGAGCAAAACTCGACGTTCCGCGATCATTATCTTGAGGTGCCTTTCGACCTGTCCGAGGTCATGTTCATAACTACAGCCAACACGACTCAAACGATACCGAAGCCGCTTCTCGACAGGATGGAAGTCATAGAGCTCTCCAGTTATACCGACGTGGAGAAGCTTGAAATAGCAAAAAGGCATCTTGTACCCAAACAGAGAAAGAAACACGGACTGACCGGGCGTCAGCTCAGATTCAGCGACGATTCGATTCTCGGTATCACCACAAACTACACACGTGAGTCGGGCGTCCGCATACTGGAGCGGGAACTTGCGTCAGTTTGCCGAAAGACTGCGATGAAAATCGCTTCCGGAGAACTCAGCAGCGTATCCGTTAAGCCTGATTTACTGGAGAGCTTCCTGGGTGTGAGGAAGTTCAGGCCTGAGACTATTTCAAACGGCTTTGAAATAGGCCTCGTTAACGGACTTGCTTGGACGTCCACCGGCGGTTCGGTGCTCGAAGTGGAGGTCAATGTTCTGCCCGGCTCGGGGAAACTTGAGTTAACAGGTAACCTCGGGGATATGATGAAGGAGTCCGCGCACGCCGCGGTGTCATATATCCGCAGCAGAGCAGAAAAGCTGCATATAGACCCTGAGTTTTATAAGAACCGCGACATCCACATACATTTCCCCGAAGGCGCCATTCCAAAAGACGGTCCATCAGCAGGTATCACGATGTGCATAGCGGTAATTTCCGCCCTGACCGAAGCTCCTGTACGGCGCGACATAGCTATGACAGGTGAGATAACGCTCCGGGGACGTATACTGAGTATCGGCGGCTTAAAAGAAAAAACCATGGCCGCCATGCGCGCCGGGATAAAAACAGTTGTGATCCCGGCCGATAACGAGCCGGATCTTGAAGAGATAGACAAAACAGTACGCCGTGCGCTCAACTTCATTACTACGGACAGCGTCGACGGTATTCTCGACGTAGTTTTGGATTTTGCGAGCGTCCGCGGAAAGGGTATGCTATCGCCGCCAGCTCCTGTGATCGATAACGACAACGGAATCCCCGGCGCCGGAGCGTCTATCAAGCAGTAGAAACTGTTTTCACAGGCCGGACAATCAGCATTTATGAACATTCACAAAGCGGAGTTTATTAAGTCAGCTGCGTCGCAAGAAGGTTTTATCAGCGACAGTCTGCCGCAAATCGTATTTGCCGGCCGGTCAAACGTCGGGAAATCTTCCGTGATCAACAGCTTGTTGAATCGCAGGAACTTTGCCCGCACAGGCGCGACGCCGGGAAAAACAGTACATGTCAACTACTTTCTGATCGACGGGCAGGTATACTTTGTTGATCTGCCCGGATACGGATACGCAAAAGCGGCGAAAACCGAGCATAACAGATGGGCTAAACTGATGGAAGCTTATTTTGCCGATGCCGGGCGCATTGCGCTCGGCATTTTAATAGTAGACGCAAGGCACAGACCGACAGCGGGCGACATTACGATGGCGGATCTGTTCAGGTCAACGCAATGCAGGCTCATTGTAGCTGCGAACAAAGTCGATAAAGTCAGAAACAGCGAAAAAGACGCCAACATGACTCTTATCAGCGATACATTAAGCCTGAACGGGCAGGCGCGCCTGATTCCCTACTCCGCGCAGCAGGGGACGAACAGAAGCCTGCTGCTGGCAGAGATAGAAAGTTTGTAAGCGGACAGGCTTTAGCAGGCAAGCAGAGTAACAGATATCAAAAATGGTAACGTTTCAGTTACCGGTGAGGTCACATTTTGGGTAACGTTTTCAGAAACCTTGACTGGTCGGTGGTTACAGGAGCGTTGATGTCCATTATCCCGGCGCTTATTTGCATTACGTTCCACGAGCTGTCGCACGGATTCACAGCCTGGCGCCTCGGTGATAACACCGCTAAAGACATGGGCCGGCTGACGCTTAATCCCATAAAACACATCGACATATTCGGGCTTATCATGATGGCGCTGTTCAAGTTCGGCTGGGCAAAACCTGTGCCGGTCAACATGATGAGTTTTAAACACCCGAAGAGATATATGGCAATCACCGCGATTGCCGGGCCTGCGTCAAATATACTGCTCGCAATAGTCGTTATGCTGATTTACGGGCTGGTGGTCGCCCCGCTTAGTACCAATCCTTCGGAAATGACCGCCGGCACAATTACAATGATAATGCTGTATAACACGGCCTACATCAGCGTAGCGCTCGCTGTGTTCAACTTACTGCCCATCCCGCCGCTGGATGGTTCAAAGGTGCTGTTCTCACTCGTATCAGATAACCTCTACTACAAACTTATGCGCTATGAACGCTTCGGAATGATCCTGCTGATTATTCTCATTACAACAAACGTGTTCGGAGATACGATAGGGAGAGCGACGACAGCAGTTTTCGGAAAACTCGCTTTCTTTGCAAATGTTTCATATAAACTTGTGAACTGATCAGGTGGATTGCTTATGGAAACTCCCGTTTTCAGGCTTGAAGGCATAGTCAGGGCAAAAGACGAACTGACAGATTTTGAAGGTCCCCTCACACTGATTCTCCAGCTTCTTGCGAAAGATAAGATAGAGATCAGGGACATCAGCATCTCGCTTATTCTCGATCAGTTCCTTGCCTATCTGGACGAAATGGCCGAGCTTGATCTTGATATAGCAAGCGAATTCGTTGCCATGGCTTCTCATCTTGCTTATATCAAGACGAAAGTCCTGCTGTCCGGCGATGAGGAAGTATCGGAACTTGAACAGCTTATCACGTCGCTGGAGGAGATCCGCCGCGGGCATACATATGTACAGATAAAGGCAGTCGCGGGAACACTGTCGGGAATGTACACAAGCGGAGGCGGTATGATGTCGGGACCGCCTGAGTATTTGCCGGCAGGTATGGATTACAGGTATCAGCACGGCGCGGACGATTTGCTCGAAGCCGTACTGCGGGTGATCGGGCGCGAGAACATAAAAATAGAAAGTATGAATCACGAGGCGCCTGCATATCCGCTGCGCATCGTATACTCGATAAACGAAAAAGTGTCTGAAATACTCGACAGACTAAGAGTCAGCGGGAACTTGTCCGTCGTCGATCTTTTTTACGAAAGCGGGAGCCGTACCGAGCTTGTCGCAACGCTCATCGCGGTGCTTGAACTATGCAAGGTAGGCAGCGTGCTCCTTCTCGGAGGCGAGGACAACCTCACAATGACATATACCGGAGCGGGCAGGGAACCTGAACTGACTGACTATGATCTTTAGGGGAGCCCCGGGCAAACTTCCGCAGCCGTCAGGGCGCCGGCCCGGCTGTCAGGTTTAGCCGGGGAGTTAACGGCAAGAGGTTAAAATGGAATCATATGATATCGAAGGTGCGATAGAGAGCATACTGTTCGTATCGGGAGAGCCTGTCAGGCTCTCGCGAATTGCCGCGGTGCTCGGGATCGGTGAGTTTGAAGCGGAGGCCGCCGCAAATCGTATGAGGGATAAATACAGTTTCGGGCATCGCGGGATTCGCCTTGTGAAGATGGAAGGCGCTGTCCAGCTGTGCTCTTCGCCTGAGTACGCGGATCTGATCAGAACAGCACTGGAAACAAGGAAACCGCCGCAGCTTTCACAACCGGCGCTGGAAGTACTTGCCGTCGTAGCATATTTTCAGCCTGTCACTAAGGCGTATATTGAACAGATAAGAGGTGTAGACAGCGTATATACGGTCGGGCTGCTTATGGATCGCGGCCTGATCCAGCCGTCAGGCAGGTTGAATGCGCCGGGGCGCCCCGTTTTATACAGGACAACAAGCGCCTTTTTGAGGACATTCGGGCTGGAAGCCTTGAGAGACCTGCCTGAACTTCCTCTGATCGAGAACGCTTCTGATGAAAGCGAAGGTATTCAAAACGCCATAATTGAGCTGAGAGCACGCGAGAACTCCACACGGAACGCAGAATACCCCGGAGCAGGAGACCCGGATACAGTAGCCCCCGGGACAGGAAACCTTGATACAGGAGTCCCCGGGACAGGAGACCCGGATACAGGAGTCCTCGGGTCAGAAGGCCCCGGTGATTTGACATGACAGTTTTGCTGATCATACTTGCGCTGCTGATCATGATTGCGATGCTGCGCTTCGGCGTACGCGTCAGATACAGCGAAAGCGGGTTGGTTTTGACAGCAAACGCAGGGCCTGTCATACTGCGCATATATCCCCGTATCAAAAAAAAGAAAAAAGCGGAAAAAAAACCGCCGCGCGCTCCGGCCGAAAAGAAAGCCCGAAGGAAAGTGAAGCGGAAAGCGGCTGCTCCGGCAGAGGAAGCGCCGGGTAAGTTTGAAGCGTTCTCCGAAATCCTTTCGGCTTCTATGAACGTGTTAAGACGGCTGAAAAAAAGGCTGCTTATAAAGCGGCTGATGATCCATTATGTGTTCGCAGGTGACGACCCGATGAAAACAGCTCTGTGGTATGGGCGGGCGTCAGGCGCTGTCAGCGCGATCGTGCCGGCTATTGAGAAGAATTTCAGGATCAGAAAGCAGGACGTAAGCATATCAGCGGACTTCGAGATCGAAAAACCGCTTATATACGCGGACGCGGCGATATCACTGGCTCTTTGGGAATCATTGTATATACTGCTCGCTGCGCTTCCGGTACTAAAAACTGTAAGGCGTATGAGCGCTTCAGACAGAAAGGATGAACAGGAAAATGGACAAACGACCGATCAGTGAACTTATGGAGATCACGATCCAGAAGATACGGGACATGGTCGACGCGAATACTATAGTAGGCGAACCGATCACGACTGGTGACGGTATAACGTTGATTCCCGTGTCAAAAGTGATAATCGGATTAGCCGGCGGCGGGCAGGACGGAAAGAAACCGGAGTCCAAAGACTCGTTCGGCGGCGGGATCGGCGCGGGCGTCCGTATTGAGCCTGTTGCGTTTATCGTAGTAAAGGACGACAGCGTAAGGATGCTGCATGTATCGCCTCCTGCCGCGACGACGCTGGACAGAGTCATTGAGACTGTACCGGAAATCGTCGACAAGATATCCGATTTCATTGAAAAGAACAAGAAAGAAAAGACTGATTTATAAGTTGGATCGATATGCAGGGAAGAATCCAAAAGATACTTTCAGCTCACGGCGTCGCGTCGCGCCGTGCTGCTGAGAATATGATCCGGGACGGGAGAGTCACAGTTAACGGCGTTACCGCTTTACCGGGATGCAGCGCGGATGATGTGCGCGACCTTATTCTGGTTGATGGAAAACCGTTACCAAAAGCAGAAGAACCGGTGTATTTGATGCTGAATAAACCGGCGGGATATATCACCACTACCAGTGACGACCATGGCAGACAAACTGTCATGCATCTTGTATCTGACGCGGGCGCTTCTGTTTACCCGGTAGGAAGACTGGATATGGACACAGAAGGCATGCTCCTCATGACGAATGACGGTCAATTTGCAAACTCGGTCATACATCCGTCTTCGGGTATCACAAAGATATATGAGGCGCGAGTCAGGGGCAGCATAGAGGCAGGAGCTGAAATGCTTCGCAAACCAGTCGAAGTCGACTCGCATGTTGTGCACGCTGTCTCTGTGAAAATCAAAAACAAAGCAGGAAAAAGCGCTGTTCTGGTCATTGAGATCGTTGAAGGCCGTAACCGGCAAGTCAGAAAAATGTGCGCTGTGTGCGGCTTAAATGTAGACTCGCTAAAGCGTGTCGCAATAGGGTCTGTGGAGCTGGCGTCGCTGCCGCCGGGGAAATGGCGGAGGCTTTCTGCTGAAGAAGTTACCAGGCTTAAAAAAAGCTGTGTAAACGATGATAAATTATGATGTTGCCGTTATAGGCGGTGGCGCCTCAGGTATGCTCGCGGCTGCAGTCGCCGCTGAAAAAGGAGCTCGGGTTCTGCTGCTTGAACGTAACAGCGTACCGGGTATGAAGCTTCGCATAACAGGCAAAGGCAGGTGTAACCTGACAAACGATTGTTCGGTAAGCGATGCTTTGGACAACCTGACAAAAGGCGCCGGATTCATGCAGAGCGCCATGAACGGATTTACACCACATGACGTTATGCGCCTTTTTGAGTCGCTCGGCGTTCCGCTAAAGACAGAAAGGGGAGCGCGCGTCTTCCCCCGGTCGGATAAAGCGTCGGACATTGCAGATGCGCTGACCCGATATATGTCAAAATCAGGCGTCACTTTAATGCAAGCCAGAGCAGCCGGGATCAGAATAGTCGAAGGGCGGAAGGTCGCAGGAGTGCTGCTGCAGGATGGTGAAATATCATGTAACGCAGTAATCCTGGCAACCGGCGGGATGTCATACCCCTCGACCGGTTCGACAGGCGACGGGTATACTATAGCAGGCGAACTCGGCCACACTGTGACGCCGATTTTCCCTTCACTTGTCCCGTTGACCTCCGGCAATGAAGAATGCGCATTAATGCAGGGACTGACTTTGAAAAATATAAGGATGAGCGTGTTCGACGGAGGCGAAAAACCGGTTTATGTCGATTTCGGAGAACTTCTATTCACTCATTTCGGATTGTCAGGGCCTTTGGCATTATCCGCAAGCGCGCATATGCGCGATATCGAAAGGAAAAACTACCACATACTGATCGACATGAAACCGGCGCTGGATGAGAGCAAGTTGGATCAGCGTATCCTGCGCGATTTTGAAAAGTACTCGAACAGGGATTTTTCAAACTCCCTCGGAGATCTCCTGCCAAAGTCGATGATAAAGGTAGTTATCTCCAGATCAGGTATAGACCCTGTGGTAAAAGTCCATTCCATTACTCGCGCTCAGCGCAAGTCCATAATCTCGGTCATCAAGGCGCTGCGCTTTGATATCAGCGGGTTCCGGCCTGTTGAAGAGGCCGTCGTCACATCCGGCGGTGTGGAGTTGAAAGAAATAAACCCGAAAACAATGGAGTCAAAGCTTGTCCGCGGTTTGTATTTCGCTGGGGAGATCATAGACGCGGACGGATACACCGGAGGTTTCAATCTGCAAATCGCATGGTCAACTGCTTATGCCGCTGCGCGAAACGCGGCGTCTTCAGTAAAACTTTTAGTGAGGGACAGGTGATTTCCATGATCAGAAAGATATTCTTTATTGTAATTGCCGCTGCGCTCGTAATTTCTGCAGCTGCGTGCGGCGGGAAGCAGGATCCGGGAGCTGATTCGGCAAACTCTCCGTCTGAGCAGAACACGGATCCGGGTTCAAACAGCGACGGGGACAATGACGGCGAGTCTTCCGACACTGAAGTGGTAATAGACTTCCCCTGGGACGATACGGACCTCAGGCCGGGTAATCCTTATGACTGGCTGGAGGAAGACTCGGATGATGAAGAAAATCAGGATCAGTTTTTCGAGCATTCCGAATGGACCGATGAGGATTATGCTATGCACGGCGTCGAAAGGCCGGACGCATCGACGGTCTCCCGTGATTTGATCAGATTCGGGAAATACAACTGGATCGTACTTGACGTGCAAGATGGCATGGCGCTTGTTCTGTGCGAGACCTCGGTCGACTTTATGTCGTATATCGGCGGTGAAATCCATCCGACCGTGTGGCAGAACTCCGCAGCGCGCATATGGTTGAATAAAGGATTCCTGTCGGATTCGTTTACGGCGGAGGAAATAGATCGTATTATTGAAACGAATGTCGTTACGAAAGCAAACCCGTGGTTCAAGATCGCAGGGTGCGCAGACACGAAAGACAAGGTGTTTTTCCTTAGTATAGAAGAGGTCGTGCAGTATTTCGGGGATAGCGGCGCCCTCAGCGGTAGAAACGACGAGGATTCATGGGCTATCAGCGATGTTTACAATGAAGACCGCGCGACGACGTATCTCGATTCCGGTATATCCACATGGTGGTGGCTGAGAACTCCCGGAATGAACGATATTTACACTTCCTGCATTGATAAGGACGGTTCCATCAATGTCGGCGGAGAGTATGCCGGAGGTGGCGGAGGCGGCGTTCGTCCCGCAATGTGGATCAAGCTGCAGGGAGGCGACAATGGATAGCAGAAGCATAGCTTTAGACGGTCCTTCGGGGGCACGCCCCTGCGGGTACTTCAATTTAAGTTGTAGGCAGGTGTTCTATGGATAGCAGAAGCATAGCTTTAGACGGTCCATCAGGGGCGGGGAAGAGCACCCTTGCCAGGATGGCGTCATCGCGTTACGGGCTCATATATGTCGATACCGGGGCGATGTACAGATGCGTCGGGCTGCATACGCTCAGAAATAATGTAGCGTCAAAGGATATTTCAGGAGTCACAGCGCTGCTTCCGGGAATCAAGCTTGAGATGCTTTACGACGCTGCAGGTGTTCAGCGAATGCTTTTATGCGGCGAGGATGTAACGGACTTTATCCGGCTGCCGGAAGTCTCGGGTTATGCATCCGACGTATCGGCAATGCCTCAGGTTAGAGAGTTTTTGTTGTCGCTCCAGCGCGATATGATCGTGAAATACGATGTGATTATGGATGGCAGGGACATCGGGTCCGTCATAATGCCGGGCGCTGGTTTAAAGGTATTTCTCACCGCGGAACCGGAAGTAAGAGCAAACAGGCGCTTTCTCGAACTGCTGGAGAAAGGCTCGGACGTAACTTACGAAAATGTGCTCAGCGACATGATAGTTCGTGATAAAAACGACAGCGAGCGCGTTGAAGCGCCGCTTCGGGCGGCAGAAGATTCTGTCATTCTGGATACAACAACATTAAGCCTGAATGAAAGCTTGCAGGCTTTATGCGATCTCATTGACAAGAGATTTGGATATGAAAGTAAGCTATAAATTCTACAGGAAGTGTTATAGGGCGGCGCGCTTCTTTCTCGGGATTTTTTACCGTTTTACAACTATTGGCTCCGGTAACATTCCTGAAGGCGCAGCTCTGGTATGCGCTAACCATTCCAGTAACACGGACCCGTTCCTCATTGCGTTCGCGTTCGGCATAGACCGTCACATGCATATAATCGCAAAGGCGGAGTTGTTCAGGATCCCTGTTATTTCTTTTTTCATGAGAAGGCTCGGGATGATTCGGGTCGATCGCGGCATACTGGATCTGGGGACTGTGAAAACCTCGCTCGGTTACCTCAAGTCAGACGGCAAAGTCGTGATTTTTCCTGAGGGGACGCGCGTAGCCAGTGAAGACGCGGTTGCGGCAAAAATAGGCGCAATAAAACTCGCAGAAAGAGCCGGCGTTCCGATAGTCCCGGTTTATACGCCCAGAAAGAAAAGACTGTTTCGCAAAATGGAAGTAATCATAGGTAAATCGTATACGATAGAAAAGACGAAAGAGAAGCGATCGCAGGAAGATTATGAAAACCTGACAACTGAGCTTATGCACAGGATCAGGGAGCTTGGCGGCGCACAGTAATATCACAATTTGCAGCCCGGACGCCCCATGAATTGTAACCAACCTTGATCAATCGTAAAGCGTCGTAAAGCGTCGCAATACGCCGTCCCGGCGCATCTGAGGTAGGGGACTGCTCCTGTGTTCAGGTAAAAAGAAATGAGAGAGTTTTGAAGATAATTAAAGCAAAAACAGCCGGGTTCTGCTTTGGTGTGCAAAGGGCAGTCTCAATCTGCGAGGACGCAGCCGGGAAGTATCCCGGCTGTGTCACACTCGGGCCTATAATACATAACGAGCGCGTTGTGCGGGAGCTTGAAGCAAGAGGAGTCAATGCCGTCCGCAGTATCGATGATGTTCAGCAAAACAGCACAGTTATAATCCGCTCACACGGCGCAGGGCAGCGCGAATATGATGCGCTTCGTGAACTTGGCGCGCATGTTATAGACGCGACCTGTCCATATGTCAGCAAAATACACGAGATCGTACGCGCTGAATCTCAAAAAGGACGCCTCCCGGTTATCATCGGTAAAAGGACGCATCCGGAGGTAACGGCAATTTCCGGATGGTGCCGTGATTACGAAGTCTTTGAAGACGATACTGATCTTCATAAGTGGCTCCTGTCTCAGGGTAATAATACAAAGGCTCTATCCTTTGTTTTCCAGACGACTAATACAAAAACTCTTTACAATTCCTGTGTTGAAATAATAAAAAAAGAGTGTACAAACCATGAAATATTTGATACAATATGTGATGCTACGTGCAAACGCCAGCAGGAGGCTGCCGAGTTATCGAAGATTGTCGACGTAATGGTAGTAACAGGCGGAAGAAACAGTGCAAACAGCCTTCGGCTTGCGGATATTTGCAGGGAACATTGTTCAAGAGTCATTTTCGCGGAGGGTGCGGATGATATTGAACTTGCGGATATTCGCGTGGCTGATACCGTCGGAGTCACAGCCGGCGCTTCGACGCCGGCGTGGATAATTAAGGAGGTCATCCTGAAGATGAACGAAGAAACCGTGTTTGACGAAACTACAGCGTCACAGGAAACGCAGGAAACTAATGAAGCAACAGAGCCCGGCATTATTACCGGCGGCGATGTTCCGGAAACTGTCGCCTCGCCGGATGATGCTTCCGTCGTAACTGATGAGCAGATCATGCCGGAAAGTGCTGCGTCAGTAGAAGCTGAACTCGAGGTTGCAGCGGAAGCAGAGCCCGAAGCCGAAGCGGAAGTTGAACCCGAGGTTGCAGCGGAATCTGAACCCGTAGCCGAAGCGGAAGCAGAGCCCGAAGCCGCAGCGGAAGCTGAACCCGTAGCCGAAGCGGAAGCTGAACCCGAGATTGCAGTAGAAGCAGAGCCCGAAGCCGCAGCGGAAGTTGAACCTGAATCTACAGCGGAAGCTGAACTCGAAGCCGCAGCGGAAGCTGAACCCGAAGCCGCAGCGGAAGCTGAACCCGAAGCCGCAGCGGAAGCTGAACCTGAAACTACTACTGAAGTTATACCGGTTTCAGAGGCTGATGAAGCATACGACGGTGGTTCAGCAATCGAAACTGATTCGTCCGGTTCCGGAACCGAATCTTTCGAAGAAATGCTTGAAAAGTCTATCAAGACTTTACATACAGGAGAAAAAGTAACCGGTATCGTAACATCTGTTACTTCTACCGAAGTGTCTGTCGATTTAGGGACAAAGCAATCCGGCTACATCCCGATCAGCGAGTTTATGGACGACTCAAACACCGATATAGACGACATAATCAAAATCGGCGATTCGATTGAAACATTTGTAATGCGCGTCAACGACGTTGAGGGCATGGTAATGCTCTCCAAAAAACGCCTCGACGCTATCAGAAACTGGGACGACATCGAAGCCGCAAGAGAGAGCAAGACTGTCGTAGAGGGTATAATAACCGAAGAGAACAAAGGCGGCGTCGTAGCTAACGTCAAGGGCGTCAGAGTATTTATCCCCGCTTCGCAGACAGGGCTTCCAAAGTCGACTCCTATGACAGAATTGCTTAGGAAAAACGTAAGGCTTCGCATCACTGAGGTAAATCAGTCAAGAAGGCGCGTAGTCGGCTCGATTCGTATTGTGCAGCAAGAGGACCGGCGTGAAAAGTCCGAGCATTTATGGAATGACATCGAAGCCGGAAAACAGTACGACGGCGTCGTTAAGTCTATGACTTCATACGGCGTGTTTGTTGACATCGGCGGAGTCGACGGTATGATCCACATATCGGAACTCAGCTGGACTCGCATCAAGCAGCCGTCGGAAGTGATGTCTGTCGGCGACGAAGTCTCCGTCTATGTACTTTCTTTTGACAAAGATAACAGAAAGATCTCGCTGGGCTATAAAAGGCACGAAGACAACCCGTGGACTAAATTCGTCACAAGTAATTCTGTCGGAGACGTCGTTAACGTCAAAATCGTCAAAATGATGCCTTTCGGAGCATTTGCTGAGATATATCCCGGAGTTGACGGTCTCATTCACATTTCCCAGATCACCGATCACAGGATCGGCTTACCATCGGAAGTCCTGACAGATGGGCAGCTTGTCAACGTCAAGATCACTGAGATCGATAACGATCGGAAGAAAGTCTCTCTCAGCATAAGAGCTCTTATCGATCCGTCGTCGCAGCCGGTCACCGATAAAGAAGCAGGCGAAGCAGCTTCGGCAGATAATACTCCGGTCATCGTATATGATACGGACTCGCCGCCTGAGGCTGACCCGGATGGTTTTGACTCGTTTGACGCATCAGAAGAGTATGATTCAGCCGTTGAACCCGAAATCACTGCAGATGAACCCGAACTCGAAACCGTGCCCGACGCTCCCGCGGAAGAGCTTGCCGCCGGGGAATCTGAAGCGCCGGCAGATGAACCTGAACCTGAACCTGAATCTGAACCCGCAGCCGCGCCGGAAGCTGATGAGAATATCGATACGGCTGCTGCAGCGGCAGCGCAGGACGATCCGGATGATTCCGGTGAAACAGAAGCATCCGACGAAGCCGGGGAGCCCGCTGAACTGGAATAGGAGATTATAACTGATGTTTCGCGTCGGCGATATGATCGCACACCCCATGCATGGCGCCGGGGTCATTGACAGCATCGAAGAAAGAAAGATGAATGGCTGTACGCGCCAGTACTATATCCTTAAGATGCCTGCCGGCGGAATGGTTGTAATGATTCCTACCGAAAGCACTGAACAGATCGGCGTCAGGCCTATAGTCGGCTCTGACGAAGCTGATGAGCTCATGGCGTCCATTCCTCAGATAGATGTAGATGTGACCCCTAACTGGAACAGGCGATACCGCGAGAATATGCAAAGGCTGAAAAGCGGCGATCTTCATGAGGTCGCGCGCGTCGTTAAAGGTCTGATGACCAGAGAGACGGAAAAAGGCCTGTCCACGGGAGAGAGAAAAATGCTGCATTCGGCAAAGCAAATACTCATCTCCGAGATAGTCCTTTCCAAGAAGCTCACTTATGAAGAAGTTGAAATGCAAATCAACGACGCGCTTGCCTGACGGACTCATAACTTAGCAAGCCATCCAATGCAAACGTCTTAGCATAGCGGCTGAGTATATGCCATACAATGCAAACGAAAAATCGTATACACATTAACGCGGTTGGACACTTGGACACGTGAATATAGAGTGCAGAATAATATGGACGGCTGTTCTGCATTCTATATTTTATGTTATCGGCTCGTATTCAGATACCTACCCGGGACCGGTGAGGAAACGCCTTCTGAGCGCAAGGTCCTGAACAGTTACATCGGCTCTGCCATTTCCGGCTTCCGACTGGAGTAAGCTTATGTCACTTATATCAAAACTCAGGAAAGCATCACAAAAGGAACTCACGCCCTGTTCTGTCGTGATCGCCGCCGCCGGTTCGTCTGCGAGAATGGCAGGTGACGACAAACTGTTTGCACTGATAAACGGCGCCCCTGTACTTGCCCATACCCTCAGAGCATTTCAAAACTGCGCTCTCGTCGACGAGATCATCGTCGTTACGCGGCAGGAGATGATCGAGCGTGTGACAGAGCTGTGCAGGACTTACGGCATAGTAAAAGCCGGCAGCGTGATCCCGGGCGGAGAAACAAGGTTCGATTCCGTGAGCAGAGGCGTGTTTGCCGTATCCAAAAAGTCGCGTCTTATCGCCATTCACGACGGCGCGCGCCCGTGCATAAGCGGCGGAGTAATTGAGCGCACGATCTCTTCTGCCGCAAAATACAGTGCTGCGGCGCCTGCGGTACCCGTATGGTCCACGGTAAAATCGGTTAGCAAAGGCGTCGTTACCGAAACCATTAACAGGGAGAATCTCGTAGAGATTCAGACGCCGCAGGTTTTCGACTCCGACCTTATAAAAGCTGCGCTTACAAAAGCGGTTAGCGTCGGGGAGCTTTTAACAGACGACTGCATGGCAGTTGAGATGCTTGGCGTTCCGGTCCATATCACAGAGGGATCGCGCTCCAATATTAAGCTGACGGAGCCCGGTGATATTCTGATCGCCGCGGCTATACTTGGAGGAAAAGATATGCGTGTGGGATATGGTTATGATGCGCATCGTTTGAAAATTGGCCGCAAATGCGTCCTTTGCGGAGTAGAAATCGAGAGCGAGCTGGGCCCTGACGGGCACTCTGACGCGGATGTCCCGCTGCATGCGCTGATGGACGCGCTGCTGGGCGCTGCAGCGCTTGGAGACATAGGTTCCTTTTTTCCGGATACGGATGAAAGGTGGCATATGGCGAACAGCGTGGAGTTGCTGAAAAAGATCAATGCGGTTATTGGCGATCATGGTTACAGGCTCGGAAACGCCGATATTACGATAGTTCTTGAATCACCGCGCGTATCCGCTCATATTAGCCGGATGAGAACGGTTGTCGCTGAAGCGCTGGGAACAGACGTCTCAAATATCAGCATAAAGGCAACGACAGAAGAGAAAATGGGCTTCACAGGAGAAGGCACCGGGATATCGTCATCCGCGGTCGTTCTGCTTGAGAATTCACATTTCGCTTGAAATCAAGTAAAACACTTGCTATAATTGCCGCATGGACGCTTTAAGAGAACTGCTGGATACAATGCGTAATCTGTTCATGACGCTTGGACAGACTGTTACCGTTTGGGACCTTATTGATATCCTTATCATCGCCATTATTTTCTACAGGATCCTGACAGTGATGAGAAGGACAAGCGCCGGCAGCGTGATCAACGCTATAATCCTGCTGCTGATCGTGGCGTGGGTATCCAGCATTTTCAACATGAAGGTGCTGCGGTATCTTTTTAATCAAATCCTGCAGATGGGCGTCATAGTGCTTATCATCCTGTTCCAGCCTGAACTCCGGAAATTGTTCGAAGAGATGAGTCTGCGCAGGTTCGGCGGCATGTTCAGGAGAAGAGTCAGACACGAGGACGTCGAAGCAGTTATCGACAGCGTTGTCTCCGCCGCTAAGGCTATGACAAAGACAAAGACCGGCGCACTGATAGTATTCGAGCGTGAAATCGGCTTGCGTGATTATGAAGCGACAGGCACCAGAGTCGACGCCATTGCGACATCTGAGCTTGTGCAGAACATCTTCTATCACAACTCTCCGCTGCATGATGGGGCTCTTGTAATCCGTGACGGACGACTGCTTGCGGCTTCTTGTATGCTGCCGTTGTCAAACAACGTGAACATCAGCAGGGAACTGGGAATGAGGCACAGGGCGGGGCTTGGGATAAGCGAACGTTCAGACGCTGTTGCCGTGATCGTTTCCGAGCAAAGCGGCACTATTTCCGTAGCTATAGACGGAATGCTTAAGCGGCGCCTCTCTGATGAAACATTCAAAACGCTGCTGCAGAACGAACTTATGCAAAAGGGCAGGCGAAAGCAGATCCGGGCCAGCAGCCGGAAGGTGACCGGAAATGATAAGTAGAGTGTTGAGTAAGATTTTTTCCAGCCGGGTTTTCTATATTATCTTTTCGCTCATCATTGCCACCGTTCTGTGGATGTATGTCGAGATCAATGAGAATCGCCCTATTACGCGCAGTATTGAGGGCATAGAGATAATATACCTCAATGAGGACATCTTCCGCGACAGGGATCTTGTTATCTCTGACCGGTATCCCCAGACTGTCGCCCTCACGATCGACTGCCCTCGCTCTGTCGCTTCGCGGCTTAACAGCAGAAACGTAACCGCAATAGTCGACCTTGCAAACATCAATTCAAACGGTTACTACACGCTGCCCTATGCAATCGAGTATCCCGCTGATATCAGCACCGACAACATCAGCAGGCCGACAAGATCCGTCGAATACATCACAATGACCATTGACATCATGCATAAGAGGGAAATCCCGGTCGAAGTCATTTACAACGGCGGGACTGCGTCCAGCGACTACATAGCAGAAGCGCCGGAAGTCAACCCGCAGAGAATCACCGTGTTCGGCCCGGAAGCTATAGTATCCCGGATAAGCAGAGCCAAGGTGCAGATCGTAAGGGAAAATCTGTCCACCACTTACACTGAAGATCTTCCATTTGTCCTTATAGATATAGACGGGGATGAAATAGAAGATATGTCTTCGCTGACTTTCAATCAGGATAAGGTGCGCGTAACAGTTCAGATAAATATGCTTAAACAGGTTGCGTTGCAGGTCGAGCTGCTCTACGGCTCAGGCGCTACTGCGCAAAACACCCTTGTCAGTATCGACCCGCCGTTCATTACGATTTCAGGTGATCCTGAAGCGATCTCCGACTACAACAACATTAATCTGGGAACGATAGACGTGACAAGATTTGACGCACTGAACGCGGTAATGTTCCCTATAGTAATCCAGAATGCGTTTACGGACGTCTCTAACGTCAAGGAAGCCCTTGTCACAGTGGAAGTCCGGGGGCTGGAGATCAAGCACCTCAGCGTGTCGAACATCCATGTTGTAAACGTCCCCCGCGACCTTGAGCCTGTGATCATCACGCAGAGCGTCGACATCAAGATCCGCGGTACCAAAGAAGACCTGGACAAACTCACGCAGGATGATTTTGACGATATTGACATTCCGCTCAATATAAGGATCGTTGCGGATATGTCAGACTACAGCGCGGGTACATATGTAGTCCCTGCGAGGGTCAACATAGACGGAGACGTTGGCGATATCGGGCCTGTCGGTGATTGCAAGATTACCGTCAGCCTTATCAGGGCGTCATAGAACCGGCTTATGTTTGGATATCTGCGGCCTGTGCAGGGCGAGTTGAAAGTATATGAGCTTGAGCGTTTTAAAGCTTGTTATTGCGGGCTGTGCCGGGCTCTCGGGAAGAAATACGGTCTTTGTGCCCGTTTTGCACTGAGCTATGAACTTGTGTTTCTTTCTATGCTGCTCTGGGAGAGGGACACGCCGCTTGAAATAAAGCGAGGCCGGTGCTTTGCGGCCCCGTTCAGGAAAAAGAAGTATTGCGCGCAAAACCCGATTCTTGACGCCTGTGCGGGTTATAATGTCATTCTGACATGGTGGAAACTTCGCGACTCGATTGCCGACGCGTCTTTTTTCAAGTCGATACCGCACAGAGTTGCGGCGCTGCTGCTGCGAAGAGCATATAGAAAGGCGTCGCGTGAAAACTCAGGATTTGAAACCGCCGCGAAGCAGTCGCTCATCGAGCTTAATGAGTTTGAAAAGGACGGGAATGCTGTATCGCTCGACAGCGCTGCCGACAAATTCGCAAGGATCCTTGTGTGCGTGTCTGAAGGAGTTTCTTCAGAATCCGTCAAGCGCGCCATGAGTGAAATGCTTTATCATCTGGGCCGCTGGATATACATTCTCGACGCGTTCGACGATTATACAGGCGATATTTCGTCCGGCCGGTTCAATGCTGTGGCAATAAGATACCCTCCGGAAAATGACAGCCTTTCGGAGGCGGGCAAAGACCGGATCGAGACAACGCTTGCGCACTCAAACAACCTTGTCTGCCTGGCTTTTGAACTGTTACCTGAGAATCTGTGGTCTCAAACTGTCAGGAACACAATATATCTGGGAATGCCCGACGTAACGGCGCGCGTCCTCTCGGGCAAATGGCCTCCAAAGGAACCGCGATGAAGTGAGGAAACACAATCTATGAATGATCCATACAGCGTTCTCGGAGTATCGGCAAATGCATCCGATGAAGAAGTAAAAAAAGCATATCACGAGCTTGCGCGCAAGTACCACCCGGATAATTATCACGACAATCCGCTGGCTGATCTCGCGCAGGAGAAAATGAAAGAGGTCAACGAGGCCTATAACGATATCATGAGAATGCGTGAGGGCGGCGGAAGCGGCTTCAGGCCCGGCGGCAGCTACTCCGGCGCATCGGCAGGTACTCCGGAAGGCGCAAAGGTGCGCTCAGCCATCAACTCCGGCGACCTTGACTATGCCGAGGAACTGCTTAGGGGGTTTCCGGCGAGAACCGCAGAGTGGAATTTTCTCATGGGCAGCGTATGTTACCGCAGAGGCTGGCTTGACGACGCGCTGCAGTATTATCAGACTGCGTCCGCTATGGATCCGGGGAACGGAGAATACAGACAAGCAATAGCGTACATGAACCGGGGCGGACAGGCGTACAGCCCGTTCGGCAGGCGCGGCGCTATGCAGCAGGGCGGCTGCGACGCCTGCGATATATGTACGGCAATGATGTGTATGAACATGTGCTGCCGGTGCCATTAGCGGTCTGTAACCAATGAACAGGAAAACTCGCGCTCTGACGCTCTCCGCCTTTTTTTCCGCGCTTGCAGTAATCTCTCTTTTTTTTGCGACGCTGTGGCCTTCGGGGGAGCTCGGTTTAGCAGCGTTCTCATCGATATTCGTCGCAGCCGCGATCATCGAAGAAGGCCTTGCGGCAGGTGTTTCGGTCTATATATGCAGCGCTTTTCTGAGCGTGTTGCTGTTATCCGCCAGGGCAGCGCCCTTGTTTTACGCGCTGTTCTTCGGCTACTATCCGGTAATTAAGTCCCTGGCGGAGCGGTTCAAGGCGATACCGGTGCAATGGCTCATAAAACTGATCGTCTTCAACGCGGTAACCGCGCTTATGTATCTGTTTATCAGGGATCTCTTTGATTTTGGTGAATATGCGCCGGGCCTCCCGCTTATATGCCTTGGAGGAAGCGTGATTTTCGCGGTATTCGATTACGGATTCACAAAGGTCATCAGGCTGTACGAGTATCGTATTCATAGAAAACGCGGAAAGTGAGTGAAGTATCTTTGATTAAGAGCATGACCGGTTTCGGGAGCGCGTCAGGCGTTTCCGGGAAGCTTGAGATCTCAATAGAAGTTAAAAGCGTAAACAACAGGTATCTGGACTGCTCTGTAAAGATACCCAGGGTATACTACTCTCTTGAGGAAACGATAAAATCCTTTGTTCAAAGCCGGATCTCAAGGGGTAAGGTCGACGTCTATGTTTCAATAGATTCGTCATCGGCAGACGACGTAGTGTTTAAGATCAACCGCCCCCTTGCCGACGCGTATGTTTCAGCGCTGAAAGAATTGGCGTCCCTGTACGATGTGCCGTGTAACGCCGACGTCATTGAAATTGCGAGGTTCCCTGAAATACTTCGCGCGGAGAAGCAGGAAACAGATATTGAGCAACTGGGCGCGGATCTGTGCGCGGTACTCGGCGAAGCACTAAGCAGCCTTAATGACATGAGGCTTCGTGAAGGTCAAAAGTTGCATTATGATATTTCCGAGCGAGCCGTCAAAATAGATATGCTGACGGTGCTTGCCGAAGGCATCTCGTCGGATACAGTTGCGGAATACAGGCGTAAACTTGAGGCCAGAATGAAGGAAATACTGCAGACCGCCGACATTGACGAGTCACGGATTCTGACAGAGGCTGCGCTGTTTGCCGACCGAATATCCATTAACGAAGAAACGGTGCGTCTTCGCAGTCATATGGCGCAGTTACGTGAAATGCTGGAAAGCAGAGAGCCGGTCGGCAGAAAAATGGATTTTCTGGTTCAGGAGTTTAACAGGGAAGCGAACACTATCGGTTCAAAAGGTAATGACGCCGCGATGTCAAAAATCGTCGTCGAAATGAAAGCTGAAATAGAGAAGATCCGGGAGCAGGCTCAGAATATTGAGTGATGGAAAAGGATAAAGCTATGAAAATGATCAACATCGGATTCGGCAACATGGTTTCGGCTGAGAGGATCATTGCTATCGTAAGCCCGGAGTCGGCGCCTATTAAGCGTATCATTTCAGATGCGAGGGAGAAGTCGCTGCTGATCGACGCCACATACGGCCGCCGCACGCGGGCTGTCATAGTTACGGACAATGGCTGCATCGTCCTGTCTGCGATCCAACCGGAGACGGTAGCAGGCCGTCTCACGGGGAAAGCAGACCAGGTATCGGAGAATACTGCCGATGAGTAATAATCATGATGAAAAAGGCAGGCTTGTAGTGATATCTGCGCCGTCAGGAACGGGAAAGAGCACTGTGATCGAACGCCTGAGGGAACTGCTGCCCGAACTCGTGCTTTCCGTTTCGGCGACGACCCGCCTTCCGCGCGAAGGCGAAGCGCAAGGTGTTGCGTATTACTTCGTTACAAGGGATCAGTTTCGGGATATGATCGCCGGGGGAAAGTTCCTCGAGTACGCAGAGTTTGTCGGTGACTTTTATGGTACACCGAGGGAACCTGTACTGCAATGCATCGAAGAAGGCAGGGACGTCCTGCTTGAAATAGAGGTTCAAGGCGCCGGACAAGTTATGGCAGTCATGCCGGACGCCATAACCATTTTCATAGTTCCCCCCGATATGGGCGAACTGGAACGGCGGCTGCGGGGCAGGGGAACAGATTCCGAGGAAAAGCTGGAAGCGAGACTTGAACGAGCCAAAGCAGAGCTTGAACGAAAAAACGAATATGCATACATCGTCGTAAACGATGATGTAGCGCGCGCGGCTGCGGAAATCGCGGCAATAATCAACAGAGAGGACTGAACAGCATTGCTTTACCCTTCACTGGCGAACCTTCTTGAACAGGTCAACAGCCGTTATCTGCTTGTGAACATCATAGCCAGACGCGCAAGGGAGATTTCCGTGCGCGTCGGCGAAAACGACGACGTCTACTATGAAAAACCCGTGTCGCAGGCAATTGATGAGATCGCTGCGGGAGAACTGAGGATCACGATCCCGGATGAATAGGAATATCGCACGGATGGCTGTATCCGCCGCGACTTATCTGTTTGACAGGCCGTATGACTATATCGTACCGGATAATCTGCTCGGGAGGGCGGTCCCCGGTATGAGAGCGCTTGCGCCATTCGGCCCCGGCAACAGAAAGAGCGAGGCCGTGATCCTCTCTCTTACTGACGAAGGCGCGCGGGATAATCTTAAGATCATCGACTCGCTGATCGACGAAGAACCGCTTCTGAGCGATGAGAACCTAAAACTTGCGCTCTGGATGAGCGACAGGTTTTTTTGCACGGTTTTCGACGCTCTGCGCGCAATGCTCCCCGCGGGAGTATGGTACAAGGACGGTACAAGGCGCACTAAGGATAAAATGGTGGGCGTTGCTGAACTGAATGTACCGGCGGAGGAAGCCGCGGTTCTGGCGAAGCAGCGTATGATGCGAGCCCCGCTGCAGGCGGCTGTCCTGACTCTCCTTGCGGAAGCGGGTAAAACGCACATAAGTGACATATGCTTTATCACAGGCGCGTCGAAGCAGTCAGTGAGGGCGCTTGAGAAAACGGGCCTTGTATCCATAAGCGAAGTTGAAGTCTTCAGAAGACCGTCTGTAAGCGCGTATAAGTCTCACGGCCCCATAGACCTCAACAGCGGTCAGCTCGCAGTCTACAATGAGCTGCTAAAGCTGCTGCACAGCGAGCTGCCGGAAGCGGCGCTGCTGTACGGGGTAACCGGAAGCGGGAAAACGCTTGTCTACATCAAACTTATCGAGCAGACGCTGGAGTCCGGCAAAAACGCTATAGTTCTCGTACCGGAGATAGCCTTGACGCCGCAGGTTGTGAGCGCGTTCATTTCTTACTTCGGAGATAGTGTGGCTGTACTGCACAGCGCGTTGGGTATCGGCGAACGTTATGACGAGTGGAAGCGTATCCGCTCGGGAGTAGTGCGCGTAGTCGTCGGAACCAGGTCCGCGGTATTCGCTCCGGTTGATAAACTGGGACTTATCGTTATTGATGAAGAACAGGAACATACGTACAAGTCCGAGAACAACCCGCGCTATCACGCGCGGGAAGTGGCAAAGTACCGCGCTGCCCGGTCTGACGCTTTACTTCTGTTATCGTCCGCGACCCCTTCTGTTGAGAGCATGTACAGCGCGACAACCGGGAAATACCACCTGCTGCGCATTCCCGTCAGATACAACGAACAGGCTTTGCCCCCGGTCATCATTGCGGATATGAAGAAGGAGCTGAAGCGTGGGAACAGCGGGTCTATAAGCTCCGTATTATTAAATGAGTTGTCGCTGAACATCGAAAACAACGAGCAGAGCATACTGTTCATCAACCGGCGCGGCGCCAGCCCGCTTGTGGTGTGCGGAGAATGCGGGTACACCTACCGCTGCCGCTATTGCAGCGTATCGATGACTTTCCACTCAGCCGGTTCGCGACTGCTTTGCCACTATTGCGGGTCATCGCTGCCTCTTCCCGGTAATTGCCCTGATTGCGGCGGAAAGCTGAAGTTCGTGGGCGCAGGCACGCAAAAGGTAGAGTCGGAGCTGTTGGAGTTGTTCCCTGAAGCAGGCGTTATACGCATGGACGCCGACACTGTCTCGCGAATCAACTCGCACGACAAACTGCTCTCAAGGTTTCGTGCCGGTGAAGCGAAAATCCTGCTCGGCACGCAAATGGTCACAAAAGGCCTTGATTTTGAAAATGTCACGCTGGTTGGAGTGCTTTCGGCTGATTCTTCGCTCTACATGAGCGATTACAGAGCGCAAGAGAAGACGTTTTCTCTTATAGCCCAGGTCATTGGCCGCTCGGGAAGAGGCGATAAACCCGGCAGGGCAGTCATTCAAACGTTTACTCCTGACCATGAAGTCATTACGCTTGCGTCACAGCAGGACTACGAGAGCTTCTTTGAACGTGAAATCTCCCTGAGACAGGCTATGGGCAGCCCGCCGGTATGCGATTTGCTGATGCTGACAGCCACAGGTATGGACGAATCCGCTGTGATGTCATGCTGTGCAAAGTTGAAAGCCGTCCTTGACGGATACTTTCGCAATGATCGCAGTATAAAGATACTCGGCCCTGCGCCTGCTCTCATACCGAAAGTCAACAACAGGTACAGGTTTAGGATACTTATCAGCTGCAGAAATTCAAAGCAGGTCAGAGACACAATTGCGCATACTGTCAGGATCATCTCGCGTGATAAGAGCAGCAGGGGAGTATCCGTTTTCGCTGACTCCGATCCATATGACTGAGGCAAGCGCTTATTATGAGGAGTTGCTTTTCCATATCACTGAAAGGAATTACTTTATATGGCGTTGAGGAATATTCTGAAAGACAACGACCCGGCTCTCCTGAAAAAGAGCCGTGAAGTAAAGGATTTCAATAAAAGGCTCCACGTTCTGCTTGACGACATGCGCGAGACTCTGATCGACGCAAACGGGCTTGGCCTTGCGGCGCCGCAGGTGGGCGTTCTGCGCAGGGCAGTCCTGATAGTCGACACAAGCATTGAGACCGATGAGACTGCTGAACCCGAAGAGCAGTACAAGCCGCAGATCGTCGAACTGGTCAATCCGGAGATAACTGCAAAATCAGGCGAGCAGTCCGGAACCGAAGGCTGCCTGAGCGTCCCCGGGGTGTATGGTCTGGTTGTGCGCCCCGACTTTGTGAAAGTAAGGGCTCAGGACAGGTTCGGGATGTCATTCGAGATATGGGGAAAAGGCCTTACTGCTCGCGCTTTATGCCACGAAATCGATCATCTTGACGGCATTATGTTTACGACGCTTGCCGAACGGTATCTGACAGAGGAGGAAGTTGAAGCGTACGCGTTGGAACACTCCGAGGAGTCAGAGGATGAGGACGCCTCAACTGATGGGCAGGAGTTTTGATCGCATGAGGATCGTGTTCATGGGGACTCCCGGTTTTGCCGCAGCCTCTCTCGAACGTTTATATGCTGACGGGCATGATGTTGCCTGTGTGTTCACAAAGCCCGACAAGCCAGCCGGCAGACGCGGCCTGACAGTTAGCTTCAGCCCTGTAAAACAGGCTGCGTTAGCACATGGTTCTACAGTTTATCAGCCTGACTCCCTCCGCGATGACCGGATAATTAATGAGTTACGCGAGTTCGAGTGCGATATTATCGTGGTTGTCGCATACGGAAAGCTTCTGCACTCCGGTATTCTGAATATACCGCCATTGGGCTGCGTCAACATCCATGGGTCGCTGCTTCCGAAATATCGGGGAGCTGCGCCCGTCCAATGGGCAGTACTGAACGGTGAAGCTGAAACAGGCGTCACATCCATGTATATGACTGAAGAAATCGACGCGGGCGATATTCTGCTCGCTGAAAGAACTCCGATCGGCATGAACGAAACCGCTGAAGAACTATACGAAAGACTCGGCGCGCTTGGAGCCGGTTTGCTGAGCAAGACGCTGGCTGCGCTGCAGCGCGGAGAGATCGTCAGGATACCTCAGAACAGCGCGGACGTGACGTATGCTCCTGCGCTCAGCAAAGATATGTCGCCTGTTGACTGGACAAAAACTGCCGCGCAGACAGAGCGTGCTGTACGCGGCCTTACGCCCTGGCCAATAGCTTCAGCAACTTTAGGCGGTATCGCCTTTAAGCTGCACGCGGTAGAAATCTGCGAAAACGATCACTTCAGGGCGAAGTCCTCCGCTGCGGACGCCCCATGGACAACTATATCTGATAAATATAAGCCCGGGGAGGTAATCTCGGCTGATCGAAACGGCATTATGGTAGCGTGCCGTGACGGCGCAGTACTGATCAAGGAACTGCAAGCGCCGGGAGGAAAACGTATGACTGCGGCTGACTACATGCGAGGCCATCCGGATTTTTTGAGATAGGCGTCAGAACTGGATTTAACCCGCGTTTGCTTGCAAACGCTTAAACGCGCAAAACAGGCGAAAAGAGGCGGTGCTTAGAGGATGGCGGGACTTTTATCCAAGGCTCCCGGGGGGGTCACTGCGCGTGAAGCCGCTTTGAGAGCGCTTGCTATGTACAGACGGGGTAACTCGCTTCCGGATGAGGCGCTTGAGAGATACACCGCCGAAATGCCGGCGCGGGAATCCGCTCTCGCAATGAAACTGTTGTCCGGAGTGCTTCAGAACAAGGCCCTGTGCGACTATTACATCTCCTGTTATTCGAAAATGAAGCTAAACAGAATAGAACCGCAGGTACTTGATATTCTGCGGATATCTGTCTATCAAATCGTTTTTTTAACGAGGATCCCACGAAGCGCAGCTGTGAACGAAGGCGTATCGCTCTGCGCAAAACATGCCGACAGGCGCTCTTCCGGTTATGTCAACGCAGTCCTTCGAAAAGTATCTCAAGCAGCCGAGACGAACGCTTTACCGCAGATAACCGGCCTTAACGCCGAAGAGATACTGTCCGTCAGGTACAGCCATCCGGAATGGCTGGTACGCGAGTTGTGTGACGAACTTGGCTCTGACGAAGCTGAGTTGTTTCTGGAAGCGAACAACGCTGATGACGTTCCTGTTTGCGCGCAGGTAAACACATTGCTGACGAATACGGAAGATGTACTTCGTGAGCTGGGCGCCTGCGGTGCGGAAGTGTCGCGGCACGACTGGCTGCCAGACTGCGTGCTGTTAAAGGGCGCAGGCGATATTACGCGGCTGGAGGCGTTCAGGAATGGGCATATTTATATTCAGGACGCAGCAGCGCGTCTAGCCGTTACAGCAGCGGCGCCGAAGCCGGGTATGCTCGTTATTGACGGCTGCGCAGCTCCCGGCGGTAAGTCTTTCGCTTCAGCGATCGCAATGGAAAACAAGGGTCGTATAGTTGCAGCCGACGTAACAGACGATAAGCTCCTGCGGATAAAACAGAGCGCCGAAAGGCTCGGGATCAAAATCATTGATACAGTCATAAATGATGCGACTGCCGTCCGCGGTGATATTACGGATATCATCCCGCACAAGGCCGATATTGTAATAGCCGACGTACCATGCTCAGGTTTCGGAGTCATTCGTAAAAAACCGGATATACGATATAAGAGCGCGCAGATGACGGAGTATCTTCCCGCAGTTCAAAGAGAAATCCTAAAGGGCCTTTCCGCTTATGTCAGGCCCGGCGGCGTTTTACTTTACTCAACATGTACCGTCCTGAAGCGCGAGAACGGTGATGTGATCGACTGGTTTTTATCAGAGAATGCCGATTACCGCCTTGAGAGTTTTTCATTGCCCCACATTGGTGATATTACAACAGGTTTTTGCACACTCATGCCCCACATACATGGCACAGACGGGTTTTTTATTTGCAAGTTGAGGCGGAGAACGTGACATATAAGACATCGTTGCAGTAACTGCTCAGGTACCATGTTCAGGGGGTATCCGGGAGACTGCCTTTTTGAGGCTGATTGAGAAGCAGGAGGCGATAGCCACTGCACATATAGCCTATAACGATTGTTGAAGCCTCACAAAAGCATCTCACGGATACCCCCTGAACAGGGTACCTGAACGCATGCAAAAAAAGGTGAACACTAGAGAGTATGAAAAGAGACATTAAATCCATGCTGCTGCCTGAACTGCGGGAGTATTTTCTTGCGGCAGGGGAGAAGGCCTTTCGGGCTGAGCAGGTGTTCATGTGGCTACACAGCGAGAGCGCCGGAGCACAGAGCGGGAACGCGGCGGCTTTTTCGGACATGACGAATCTGCCCGCTAAGCTGCGCGAAAAACTCAACGAAGATTTCATTATCACAGTTCCGTCGCTTGCCCGAAGTCAGACCTCATTGATCGACGGTACCGTCAAGTTTCTCTGGAGGATGCATGACGGGCAAGCGGTTGAGAGCGTCGTTATGGAATATGATCACGGAAACACCGTATGTATTTCATCACAGGCAGGCTGCAGGATGAATTGCGCATTTTGCGCGTCCGCTCTTGGCGGTCTCGTAAGAAATCTCTCCGCATCAGAAATGGAGGATCAGGTAACGCTGTCTCAGTTTTTTTCCGGGCGGCGCGTCGGTAATGTCGTTCTGATGGGTGTTGGCGAACCTCTGGACAATTATGATAATGTAATTCGTTTCATCGAGCTGATAACCCATAAATCCGGGATGGCTGTCAGCGCGAGGCGGATTACGCTCTCCACCTGCGGTATAACAGAAAACATTGACAAACTGGCTGAATGTGATATAAAATTAACTTTGTCGGTATCGCTCCACGCTCCCGACGATGAGACGCGAACGCGTCTTATGCCGGTAAATCGCGCTGTCGGCGTAGATAGGCTCTTTACCGCGTGCGGCGACTATTTTCGCGCTACCGGACGCCGCGTATCGTATGAGTATGCTATGATCAGCGGGATCAACGACACTCCCGGGCAGGCGCGCCTGCTGTCAGAGAAGTTGAGGAACACCGGCAGTCATCTGAATCTTATACCGCTTAATGATGTTCCGGAACGGTCACTGAAGGCAAGCCCGCGTGAGAATATCCGGGCTTTCACTGAGATACTCAAAGAGAGCGGTGTGAATTTCACTATAAGACGCAAGCTTGGATCGGATATTGACGCATCCTGCGGGCAGCTCAGGCTTAGGGCAGACGGCTCAGAGCAACAACCGGCTAATCAGGCGAAAGACTGACGCCACAGACAGTTTATTTGCTGCTCATGCGGAGCGAGGACATGCAATACCATATGAGGTAGTCATGGAGATATGGGGAATAACAGACAGCGGTAAGGTCAGGCGGCAGAATCAGGACGTCTTCAGAACACTTTTCGACGTTGAGAAGAACGTAGCTGTTCTGGTCGTCTGCGACGGCATGGGAGGCGCCAGAGCCGGTAATGTGGCTAGCGCTCTTGCCGCCGAGTCTTTTATGCGCTATATGGGCAACTACATAGAAAATCTGGGTGAGCAAAGCGACGTTGCAATGAAAATGGCAGACGCCGTAATTGCTGCAAACAACGCGGTATACGAGAAAAGCATCAGCGAAGAAATTTACGACGGTATGGGCACGACTCTGACAGCGGTGATCTCAACTGTTCACGGGGAAGTGGTCGTCAACATCGGCGACAGCCGCGTCTATCACATCGCAAACTCATACATCAAACAGGTGACGACTGACCATACTGTGGTTGAAGATATGATAGTCAGAGGCGATCTCACCCGTATCGAGGCGCGCTGGCACCCAAAGAAAAACCTCATTACGCGGGTAGTCGGGACAAACCCTAATGAAGAACCCGATGTGTTTTTTGTAAATCTTGAAGCAGGCGAGCATCTGCTTCTTTGCTCAGACGGCCTTTCGAACATTGTTATGGAAAGCGAGATACTCTTTGAACTGCAGCACAGCGCGGGAGTTCGTGAAAGCAGTATCAAGCTCGTGGAAATGGCGCTCTCACGGGGAGCTCCGGACAATGTGACCGCAGTTCTGCTGCGGAAATAGATCGCAGACATCCGAACGCTTCATAAGCGCAAGGGAAGGAGGTATGTATATGGACGGCAGCGATAAGTATGTCGGCAGAATATTGGATAACAGATACGAGATACTTGAGCTTATCGGAGCCGGGGGAATGGCGAATGTCTATAAAGCCCGCTGTCATCGCCTGAACAGAATGGTTGCCGTTAAAATACTAAAGGAAGACCTCTCAGGAGACGAGGAGTTCCGGCGTCGTTTTCGCACGGAATCCCAGGCTGTTGCAATGCTTTCGCATCCTAATATTGTCGCCGTATACGACGTCAGTCACTCGGGCAATACAGAGTATATCGTTATGGAGCTCATAGAGGGTATTTCGCTGAAGCAGTATATCAACAGAAAAGGGCTGCTCAGCTGGAAGGAAGCCCTTCACTTCGCGACGCTTATCACAAAGGCGCTTACTCACGCTCACTCGCGCGGGATAATCCACAGGGACATCAAACCGCACAACATCATGATACTCAAAGACGGCAGCGTTAAGGTCGCCGACTTTGGTATAGCGAGGCTGCTTTCTGTCTCAAACACCCTTACGCAGGAAGCGCTCGGCTCAGTCCACTATATATCGCCCGAACAGGCTAAGGGCGGCCATGTAGACGCGCGTTCCGATATCTACTCACTTGGCGTGGTAATGTATGAGATGCTGACAAGCCGCCTGCCGTTTGTCGGCGACTCACCGGTTTCCGTCGCGATCCAGCACATAAGCGCGATTCCTCTTATGCCGAGGGACATCAACCCGGATATCCCTATAGGTCTTGAAGACATCACGATGCACGCCATGGAACCGGATCTAAGCCTCCGGTTTACGACAACTGACGAAATGCTGAACGATCTTGAGGATTTCAGAAAGAATCCTTCGATCATGTTCAATTACGCGCTGTCAGAAACGCATAGCAGGCTGTTAGATGAAGAGGAAGATCCTGACGACGAGGCGACAAAGGTGATAACTTCATTGGGCGCTGCCGGCAACGCTTCGGGAAACGGTAACTCGCATACACATTCTGAGCGTACACAAAATGGGCGCACGCAAGATAGCCGCGCCCAGTCTGTCGGGCGTTCTCAACAGGGACGCACGCCGCAGGGCGTGCCTCCCGTGGCGATGTCCAGAGCAGAACGCGCTGAACTTTCACCTGCGGAACGCGCTGCCATAGCCAGGATCGAGCGGGCCGAGACGCCGCGAGCGGAACGTCCGCAGCCCGCGCCGCGGAAGACCGCAAAAAAACCCGCGATGACAAGCGACGAGTACAGGACCGTTCGTAAAAGGGCGACCAGCACGTCGACGCTGATAGGCATATTCAGTATCGTAGTTTTCATTATCGTGGTACTCGTATTCATGTGGAACTACATACTTAAGGACATCTTTATGCCTGCAGTTCCGGATTTGATAACGATCCCAACATTTGTCGGACGCAAGTTCAGCGATGTAGTCCGAAACGCGGATTATGATGAGTTCTATATCTTTGTGGAAACATATGAAGTGAGCGATGAACAGCCGGCAGGGACAATACTGTCTCAGAGGCCTCAGCCTGATCATCAACAGAACGCTCCGGCTCAGGGGAGAAAGATCGAAATAAGGCTTGTGGTTGCGGAGGCGCCTCCCGACCTTGTTCCGGTCGCAATGCCCGATCTTACCGGAAAGCATTACTCCGAAGCAAAGAATACAATAGAGAATCTCAATCTCGGGCTGACTGTAGACCTCGTACCTGTAACAAATGACGATATTCCGGAAGGTTTTGTCATAGAGACGATCCCAAGGCCCGAAGTCTCGCTTTCACGCGGGAATATGGTAGTCATACGATACAGCACAGGGCCTGACAGTAAACCGGTAAAGGTGCCGGACCTTACCGGAAACACAAAAGCCGAACTTGAGTCCGCGTTTGATACGCTGAAGCTTATCCCGGACTACAGGTACTTTACAAACGACGATGAAGCGGGAACTGTGACTTTTATCGCCAGGATAGGCGAGGAGGTGCCTGAAGGTACACGGATCGTCGTTCATATATCCAACGGCCCGCCCCAACCGCCGGAATCGCCTCCCGAGACAGATACGGAGACTCCTTCGACTGAGCCCCCGCCGACAGACTCGCCTCCCACAGACACGCCTCCTACTGATACTTCATCACCGGAGACGCCAACGTCCCCGACTACTGAATCGCCGCCGACGGACTCCCCGGCGCCGTCGACAGAGACTCCGCCGACTGATACCGCGCCGACTGAGTCGCCGTCGCCTGCTACGGTCGAAACGCCGCCGGCTGACGACGTCCCTGAAGAACCTGCGCCGGGGCCATAGTAACTTATGGCGGAGGGCATAGTTTATAAAGCTATTAGCGGCTTCTACTATGTAGAAGCAAACGGTGAAACGGCTGAGTGCAGGGCGCGCGGCCGTTTCCGTCTTGAAAAAAACAGTCCGCTTGTCGGGGATCGCGTCGAGTACATGAGTACCGGGCCCGGAAAGGGTTATCTCACGTCGATACTGACGCGCAGAAACGAGTTCGTCAGGCCGCCTGTTGCCAACATTGACACAATGATTATCGTCGCCTCCGCAGCTATCCCTGTGACTGATCCTTACCTTATAGACAGGATGACCGTCAACGCGCATCACAATGACTGCAGATCAGTCATTTGCATAAACAAACGCGACCTTGATCCGGCGGAGAGCCTGTTTAATGTATACTCCGCCGCAGGGTTTCAAACAGTAAGGACAAGCGCGGAAACCGGCGAGGGTCTGGATGAACTCCTGACAGCCATGCAGGGCGGAGTCTGCGCGCTCACAGGAAACTCCGGAGTAGGGAAGTCGAGCATACTAAATATGCTCGACAGTAACTTCGGTATAGCGACAGGCGAGGTCAGTAAGAAACTGGGGCGCGGAAGGCACACGACGAGGCATGTGGAACTGTTCAGGCTTTCCGGCGGCGCGCTAATAGCCGATACTCCCGGTTTTTCAACGTTCGATACCGACAAAACCATCGCAAAAGAAGATCTTCAATATCTCTTTCCTGAGTTCGATCCATATATAGGTCTCTGCCGCTTCAGCGATTGCGCACACATAACAGAGCCTGACTGCGCGATCCTGGAAGCGCTGGAGAATCGCGCAATTATGGAGACGCGCCATGCCAGCTACGTCAGGCTGTACAAGCTGGCAAGCCTTCGAAAAGAGTGGGAACTCTGAGGCGTAAGTAAGGGGTATGTAATGCGTTACAGTTGCAACTCATTTTTTATACCCTGAAAGAGGGGAGCGCTCAGCTGCGTCCCTGAGACTGCTGTTTTCAACATGCGTGTATATCTGCGTGGTGTTCAAATGCTCGTGCCCGAGCAGCTCCTGAAGCGTTCTGACGTCGACCCCGTTTTGCAGCATCAGCGTCGCCGCTGTATGGCGCAGCTTGTGCGATGAATATTTTGTACTGTCAAGCCCTGCGGCAAGCAGGTGCTTTTTTACGAGGCTGTGGACTGTCGACGTGCTCACCCTAACGCGGCGGTTAGAAAGAAACAACGCTCTGACGTCGGCGCCCGCCAGAGTCTTCCTGACAGAGAGATATTTGTTGATGGCTTCAGCGCAGGCGTCATTTAGATAAACGACCCTTTCCTTATTTCCTTTGCCAAGTACCCTTATAGAATCCGAACGCAGGTCAGAAAGATCCAAACCCGCGAGCTCGGAGATTCGCAAGCCGCAGTTTAGAAAGAGCGTAAGCATGCAGAAATCTCTCTCTTTATGAGCTCCGTCCACTCCGTCAAGTAACCTGACGCTCTCATCAAGGCTGAGGTAGCGGGGAAGCGATTTGCGTATTTTCGGAGAGTCAAGGTCAGCTACAGGGTTTTCGCTAAGCTTGTTCGCCTTCAGTGTCAGGTACTTGTAATAAGAGCGTATAACCGCAATCTTTCGGGCGCGTGAAGCCGCCGTCAAACCGTGTTCAGTATACCGGCTGTTGCCATGCTTCGGCCTGTCGCGCGAAAGGAACGCCAGGTACTCATATACGTCTGACACCGATACAGCCGCAACAAAATCCAGGTCTATGTCCATAATTGATATCTCATCAAAGTGTGTGTCGCGCGGTACAATGTCTTTATGGATCTTCAGGAAACGGAAAAACGTGCGGAGATCCAAAAAGTACTCATCGATCGTGAGCTGTGAATGACCTTTGATGGTTTCATGATAAAAGAGGAATTCACGGATGATCTCCGGTGATTCTTTTCGGTAATCCATATGGCAGCCTCCGGGAATTATTTAGGATCAGTAATCATTTTGAATCATGCAGCATGCGAATACTGAGGAATACATTTCCGGGATATACGGTCCGGGGTATACGGTCCGGGATCAACAAATAATACCACAGACTGCAGGGGAGGTCTATTGACATATTCACCAATAATTGAACAAAATAAAAATTTTGTTCAATTTAGAGGAGGTGAAAGCACAGATAAGGGGGACGAATCAAGTTGTTTTCTTTATTTCCCTGTTTCCGCTTTCGGTTTGCGCGACGCAACTTAGACCAAAACCGGCAGCTCCCGGTTGTTCGCAGCCCTGCTAAGCCTAAATGATAAAACCGCCGTTCAGGCGGTTTTACTTTGACTTATTTTATAATCATGTTTATCAATTTATTCTTAACAACAATTGTGCGGATTATTTCTTTGCCTTCAATCAAGCGGCTGATTCTTTCGTCAGTTATTGCCGTGTTTTTAACAAGTTCATCTTCTGCGTCAAGCGGTACGAAAACTGTACCTTTCAGTTTACCGCCGATCTGCACGGCGATCTCCAGCGTTTCGTCTACCGTCTTGCTTTCATCGTACTCAGGCCATGCCTGCGCTGAAGCGTATCCGCTAAAGCCCTGCATTTCCCATAGTTCCTCGGAGATATGCGGCGCGAACGGCGACAACAGGGTCAGCAGAACCTTTATGTCGTTCCTTGATGGCGGAACAGCATAAAAATCATTGACAAGCGACATCAGCGTGGCAATCGCGGTGTTGAACTTCAGATTCTCAATGTCGGTTCCCACTTTTTTTATAGCTCTGTGAATTGCGGTCTCATGCGGGCCGGAATAACTGATAGTTTTCCCGGCATTTTCCCCGGTATTAGCCCCGGTATTTTCCCCGGTATTTTCCTTTGAGTTATCCCATGTATTATCCCCGGCATTATCCTCTGAGTTATCCTCGATATCATCCTCGATATCATCCTCGATACGAACTTCCGCAAGATTCCATATGCGGTCCAGGAACCTCTTGCAGCCCTTTACCGCGTTTGACGACCAGGGCGCAGTCTTCTCAAAGTCTCCTATGAACATCACGTAAAGCCGCGTCGTATCCGCGCCATACTCCTTGATGATCTCGTCGGGATTTATTACGTTTCCGCGCGATTTGCTCATTTTTTGACCGTCTTCGCCAAGAATAAATCCATGGCTTGTACGTTTCATGTACGGTTCCGGAGTCGGAACGACGCCTATGTCATACAGGAACTTGTGCCAGAAACGTGAATACAGAAGGTGCAGAGTAGTGTGCTCCATACCTCCGTTGTACCAGTCGACCGGAGTCCAGTAATCGAGCGCTTCACGCGACGCGAGCGCGCCTTCATTGCGCGGATCGGTATAACGCAGGAAATACCAGCTCGAACCCGCCCACTGCGGCATTGTGTCTGTCTCACGCTGCGCAGGCCCGCCGCATTTCGGGCAGATAGCGGACGTCCAGTCAGCCATTGCAGCAAGAGGGCTTTCCCCTGTCTCCGTCGTCTCATAGTTTTCCACATCCGGCAAAATCAGCGGAAGCTCGCTCTCGGGAAGCGGCACGTAACCGCATTTTTCACAATGGACTATCGGAATTGGTTCGCCCCAGTATCTCTGGCGCGAGAACACCCAGTCGCGCAGTTTGAAGTTGACTTTCTCCTCACCAATACCCTTCTCTTCCAGCCATTCGGTGATTTTTAACTTTGCGTCTTCAACCGGAAGATCGTTGAGAAAGCCGGAGTTTACCATAATACCTGCGTCGCAGTCCTCATACGCTTCTTTTTCTATGTCTCCGCCTTTTACGACTTCAATTATCGGCAGGCTAAACTTTTTGGCGAACTCCCAGTCGCGCTGGTCATGTCCGGGGACTGCCATGATTGCCCCGGTACCATAGGACGCCAGTACATAGTCAGATATGTATATCGGAATCTCATTGCCGGTAACCGGGTTTACTGCCCGTACCCCTTTTATTTCAACGCCGGTTTTATCTTTTGCCATCTCTGTGCGTTCGAAATCTGATTTTTTCGCCGCGGCTTCCTGGTATGCTTTGATCTCACTGATATTGTCAGGCGTCCATTTTTGCAGCAGCGCATGTTCAGGTGAAATAACCATGTATGTGGCCCCGAACAGAGTATCCGGGCGCGTTGTGAAGACGCGGAGCGTATCTCCTGCAGTCGTGGCAAAGTCCACCTCAGCGCCGACTGAACGGCCTATCCAGTTACGCTGCTGTGTTTTTACGCGTTCAATGAAGTCTACTTCGTCAAGATCGTCGACGAGCCTTTGCGCATACTCTGTGATCCTAAGCATCCACTGGCTCTTCTCGCGCCTGACGACAGGGGCTCCGCAGCGTTCGCATTCGCCGTTGACAACTTCTTCGTTGGCAAGCACGCACTTACAGGACGTACACCAGTTTACAGGTATGAGCGCTTTATAAGCGAGCCCTTTTTCAAACAGCTTAAGGAAAATCCACTGCGTCCATTTATAGTACTCAGGGTCAGTCGTATCGACGCATCTGTCCCAGTCAAAACTGTAGCCAAGTAATTTCAATTGATCGGAGAATCTCTTTATGTTCTGCCGCGTCACAACTGAAGGGTGTATCTTGTTCTTGATCGCATAGTTTTCAGTGGGCAGCCCAAAGGCGTCGAACCCTATCGGAAACAGCACGTTATAGCCCTGCATACGCCGTTTTCTGGCTATGATGTCCATAGCCGTATACGGTCTGGGATGCCCTATATGCAGGCCTTCGCCCGAGGGGTACGGGAACTCGATGAGCGCGTAAAACTTCGGCAGCGAACTACCGTTGACGGCTGAGAAAACCTTTTTTGCTTCCCAATTATTCTGCCATTTTTCTTCTATTCCGGCAAAATCATATTTCATTTTCCGACATCCAACTCCCAACTCAATACTAACGGTATCAGAACTTTTACTAATGAACAGCGCAATCAGGCTTCTCAAGCATTTGCCCTGTCCGCTATGCTCAGGCTTTCGGCTTCTATTCCAGTATCACATCAGCGTCGCTCCAAAGTCGCTCCAGTGTATAAAACTCGCGCATCTCCTTAAGAAACAGATGCACAACGACGCAGCCAAAATCGACAAGTACCCATCCGCCCGATCTGTGCCCTTCACGCCTGAGCGGCATTTCTCCGTTTTCCTTCAGGACCTTTTCCACTTCGTCAGACAGCGTCCTCAGGTGTGTGGACGATGTAGCGGTACAAATTATAAAGTAATCGGCAAGCACCGTAACTTCCGTTGTCCGGAGCATTGTGATATCTACCGCTTTCTTGTCCTCAAGCGCGGACACCGCGAAATCAGCGATTTCTCTCGGGTTCAGCATATGATTTTCATTCCTTCTTAAATCTCATATCTCAGCGCTTTGCAATCCGCATAGCAGTAGTAAAGCAATAACGCCATATTGCAACGATTACTCGAAACACAGTTTAGTCATCCGGGTCGGGTTCATCGTCTGAGACTTCCGGCGGCTCAATGTATGCAGCCGCAGGCTGTGTACTTCCGTCGTCAGGTTGCTCCTCATCCGAAGCGGGTTCTGAGTCATTTTCCGGCGGCGCGAGAGGCGTATCATCATCCGCCGGAGGGTTGTCCTCCGGGTTTCCCCCGGCTTCCTCACCGTTTTCTCCGGCGTCTTCTCCAGAGTCTGAAGCAGCGTTTTCCGGATCATCGGGGTCACCTTCGTAGCCTTCCGGCGGCGTTTCACCGTCCGGGTCGCCATCCGGGTCGTTGCTGAGGCCGGGGCTTTCGCCTGAGGTGCTGCCGGGATTACTTCCTGCAGGATTACTGCCGGTTCCCTGACTGCTGCTGCCGCTCCCCGTGCTGCTACCGGGATTAGTGTTGCTGCCTGTACTGTTGCTGCCTGTGCTGCTGCTGCCCTGGCTTCCGCTGCTTGTATTGCTGCTGCCCGCACTGCCCGTATTGCCGGTATTGCCGCCTGTCTTGCTTGCTCCCGCGCTGCCCCCGCCGCTGTATGGCGTTCCCTTATTGGAGGCGTTCCAAGTCTGGGCTGCGATCCAGTTACCGTCAGTTACATAGAGGTATCCGTCGGATCCTCTGGTCAGGATGCTTACGTCATCAGGCGTTATCACCTTGGACCACGGGTTAAGCTTTTCGTTGACCATATCAAGCCATACGTCGACATAGAGCGTAACATACGAGTTGCCGCTTAAATAGTCGTCGTACTTACCCGGGGCTGTGCTGAACTCTATCTTATCAGCATCCATTTTAATCAGTTCCCTGGCGAACCAGATTATATCGGTCAGGCTCATATCTGTCTTGACATAGTCTTTAAAGATCCCTGCCAGACTTGTCAGATTGAGCGAATCCTTCTTTTCAATTATCTGCTGCGCAGCGGAGATAAGGAAATCCTGCTGCGTGCCTATCCTTCCGATATCAGCGTTTGCATACCCGGATCTGAATCTCATTACCTCAAGCGCCTGCTGGCCACGTAAGTGCTGCAACCCCTTGTTGTAGTGGATGTGAAGATTCTGCGCGGGGTCATCGTAACTCATATACACAGGCACATAGAAATCCACGCCGCCGATCTCGTCTATAAGCTTGACGAACGCTTTCAGATCTATAAGGACCATGCGGTCGACCTCAAAACCGAGAACATCGGCAAACATCTCCACCGTTGCCTGCATGGTCGCTTCAAGCGGGTGGTCGTCTTTCCTGTGCTGCAACTGCATGTTCGCGTATATGGAGTTGGCTTTTTTGATACCCCAGTTTACATTCACAAGCGTGTCGCGCGGGATGCTTACTATACTCAATGTATACTTCGTCGCGTTGAAAGAGGCTACCATGATGGTATCCGTGTTTCCGCCGCCATCGTCGGAGCATAATATCAGGAAAGTGAAAACCCGCTCGTCCGGGTTCCTGATAATGTTAGCAGATCCTCTCCCGGGAGATACTCCCGGGGCGTCCGGGTCATCAGGGTTGTTCTCGCCTGAAACATCGCCGCGGTTTGGCCTCATGCTGCCTTTTGGTTCAGGCGGTTGTACGCCCCATTTGATGTAGGCAAACGCGCCCACAAGTACTACTACGATCACTCCCATAACGATCGCAAGGACTTTTATCAGCCGTTTCCAGCCGCGTTTTACGTTCTTTTCACTGCCATTTTCGCTGCCATTTTCACTGCCATTTTCCTGCCTGACATCATCTACAAGACCGGCATTCTTCTGAAGATGCCGCCCTTTTCTTCTGCTGCCTGCAAGTTTCATAGTTAATCCAATCCTCCGTATTAACCGGACGCCGCCCTGTGGCCATTTACAGTTCATCGGGGTATCCGGGAGATGCTTTTTTGAGGCTTCTACGAATGTTCCGGGGTACATGAGCAGTGGCTACCGCCTTCTGCAATAAGTTCAGCCTCAAAAAAGGCAGTCTCCCGGATACCCCTCTGAACTGTAATCTGTGGCCCGAACAATCACGCGCGCGTGACTGCGCTTGCTTAAAAGGCTTTATTCCAAATCCTTCAGCGCGCTGTATGTGACCGGGTTCGGTATAACTCCGCGCGTTTCCATATCCTGTATACTCATCTGCAAACCAAGTATCATCGCAGCGTTCAGGTCCTTGTATGAGATATCCCGCAACTCGTATATACCGTCAAGCTCCCTCGACGGTTCGATATAATCAGCAAGATATATAACTTTCTCAAGGTCTGACATATGCGCTTTACCGGTGGTGTGCCATCTGATCGCTTCCGCTACTGCGTCTGAAACGCCGAAAACATCACGGGCAACTATCATACCGGTGATCGGGTGAAACAACTTCTCCTCATCCATACGCGGAACATCGTGTATCCAGGTTCGATACGCCGAAGCTTCGATTATCCGCATGTGCTCCTCAACGCTGAGCTTCTTTGTGACGTCATGCAGAATGGCCGCCTCGCGCGCATCGTCAACATCTACTGACCACTTTTCCGCAAGCGATACGCTTTCTGTCTCGCACCCCGCTACATGCGGTATCCGCGACGGTTCAAGCATATCATAAGCCTTCGAGCGAAGCCAGTCCCAACCCGGTTTTGCCCCGTAAAGACTGTATTTTACAATGTACGAGTAAATTGCATCAATTATGTATCCGGAACCTGCGCGTTCAGGCAGCATCCCGCGCAGTTCAGACGAGGATATGTCTACTACAGTGTTGCGTACGATGATCGTGTTCACACCAAAACGTTTCTCAAGCGCATCAGAGTATTCGGCGATCCTTCCTTCGTCATCAACGCTTCTCGACAACACAGCCGGAACCGCGTTTTTCATAAGAGTCGCGCTGTCTTTCCATGTTTCCAGAGAAAGATACATATCCGTACCGACCAGAAGGTAAATTAGACCGTCGGCATGTTCCTTCCTGATTGCGGCGACAGTGTCTACTGTATACCGGACGTCAGGATTCATGATTTCAATATCGGAAACGACAGTTCCCGCGATGCCTGCAAAGGCTTCGCGCGTCATTTGCAGCCTTATTTCAGGCGCAGGCGAGCCTTCCGGCAGTTTCTTGTGCGGCGGATTTCCGGCAGGCACTATAATAAGAAGATCGAGCCCAAGTTGGCAGAAAGCGTCTTTTGCCGCCTGTATATGCCCTATATGCGGCGGATTGAATGAGCCGCCATAAACGCCGATCTTCATCTGAGCGCCTGTATTGGCGCCGTGTTGTTGGCTGCCGGTGCTGACGCCGTTCATCTGAGTGTCTTTGTTAACACCGCGCACCTGAGCATCTGCGGCGACGCAGTGCAGTTGACCATCTGCGGTGACGCCGTTCATCTGAGTGTCTTTATTAACGCCGCGCACGTGAGTATCTGCGGTGACGCCTTGCAGTACGGCAGAAAAGTTATTGAGCGCTTTTCCTCTGTGAGAAACAGCGTTTTTTTCATCCGGAGACATCTCCGCCATAGTTTTCTCTGAACCGTCCGGCAGAAAAACCGGATCGTAACCGAAACCGCTTATACCGCGCGGCGAAGTCGTAATTGTTCCGCTGCATTCGCCTTCTGCGCTCAGCAGCCGCCCGTCAGGAAACGCGCACACAATGCTTGAGACGAATTTGGCGCGTCTTTGTTCCACACCTTCCATGAGTTTGAGCAAATACCTGCAAAGACCTTCGCTGTCAAGCCCGCCGCCTCCGAACCTCTTCGAGTGGACCCCGGGCGCCCCGTCAAGCGCGTCAACCATCAGACCGGTATCATCCGCAATTGCCGGGTATCCCGCGGCTTTGCAAACCGCTTCAGCCTTGAGAGTCGCGTTCTCCATGAACGTTGCGCCTGTTTCCTCAGCTTCTATATCAATTCCGGCTTCCGCCTGCGTCATATGCTCTATGCCGAGTTGCGTCAGTATTTCACTGATCTCGCGAAGTTTACCGGGGTTTTTAGTCGCGATAACAAATTTCATATGCCCTATCCCCTGCCGCAAACCTTATGCCAGAATCGCTTCCGAGAACTCCCTGCAGTCAAATTCTATCAGGTCATCCGGCTTTTCACCTACGCCGACAAGTTTTACAGGTACCTGTAATTGTTCGGCGATTGCGTAGACTATACCTCCCTTTGCCGTGCCGTCCAGCTTTGTCAAAACAATGCCGGTAATGTCAGCGGTCTCTTTAAATTTAAGAGCCTGAGTCAGCCCGTTATAACCGGTCGTAGCGTCGAGCACAAGCAGAGTTTCCTTGTCGGCGTCAGGCATTTCGCGGTCAATGATCCTGCTGATCTTGCCAAGTTCGTTCATAAGGTTCGACTTATTGTGAAGCCTTCCGGCTGTATCACATATGATCAAATCGGCCCCTCGGGCTTTTGCGGCGTTGATTCCGTCAAAAATCACAGAGGCGGGGTCCGCTCCTTCATCGCGCTTCACTATGTCCGCGCCCGCCCGCTGAGCCCATATTGAAAGCTGTTCGCCTGCAGCAGCGCGGAATGTATCGCCTGCGCAAAGCAGCACTTTCTTCCCTTCCTCTTTATACTTAAGGGCAAGCTTTCCTATAGTGGTGGTCTTCCCCACCCCGTTGACGCCGATCACAAGGATCACAGAAGGTTTTGTCTCCAGCGTGATTTCCCTTGCGCCGACGTCCAGTATCCCTGTCAGAATGTCCACAAGAGCGGCTTTGATATCGTCTCCGCTGCGAAAACCTTCGCGGCGCGTCACTTCCCGAAGTTCTTCCACTATCTTTCCCGCGGTTTGCGCGCCCAGATCAGCCATTATCAGGGTCTCTTCAAGTTCTTCGAAAAACTCATCGTTCGCGCCGGTAAAGGCGGCGAACATCCCGCTGAGCTGCACCGAAATGCTCTTCCGGGTTTTGGACAGCCCTTCCCTGAGCCTGCTGAATACGCTCATACTCCTGCTCCTGACATTATTTCTCTTCCTCCTGCGCTCAAACCCTCACAAATCACGGTTCACGTCTCTCACGGCTTAAGCCCTCACGGTTCACGACTCTCACTGCTCACGTCTCTCCGTAAATCACGACTCCCCGTAACTCTCAAACCCTCACAAATCACGGCTTCTGATCAACTCCCGACGCTCACGCTCTTCATGACCCCGTCCTGTATGCCTTCATCACCGTCGTTGTCATCGGCGCCGCCTATCTCATAGCGCGCAGCGCCCTTCATATGTTTTTCCGCTTCGTCCAAGTCTATTCTGAGTATACTGGAAACGCCAAGCTCCTGCATAGTGACGCCGTACAGAATGTCGGATTCTTCCATTGTCGCGCGGCGGTGCGTGATTACGATCAGCTGAGCGAGATTCGACATTCGCCTCATGTGTTCCGCAAAGCGTACGACGTTCGCTTCATCGAGCGCCGCTTCGATTTCATCCATGACTATGAACGGCGGCGGCCGGACCGTCAGGATCGCGAAATATATCGCTATCGCGACAAAAGCCTTCTCCCCGCCGGACAGCAGCGTAAGAGTCCTGAGTGATTTCCCCGGCGGCTGCACCCTGATGTCAATGCCGCATTCGAGAACATCCTCAGGGTCTTCAAGTACAAGCGACGCGCGTCCCCCGCCGAAAAGCTCCCTGAACGTCTTTTCAAAGCTCTCGTTGATAACAGAAAACTCCCGCGTGAAGACATCTTTCATTTGAGCTGTTATTTCGCCGATAATGCCTGTTATTTCGCCCTTTGCTTTCTCCACGTCGTCGCGTTGCGACGTCAGGAACATGTAACGAGTGTTTACGCGCTCAAACTCGTCTATCGCGCCGATATTCGGCGTACCGAGTTCGGATATCTGCCTTTTAAGCGAAGTAATGCGTCTTTGCGCGTCAGCGGGATCTTCAACCGGTACCGCAGAGTTTACGGCTGCGCTTCTGCTCAGTTCATAAGTGTCCCAAAGCTTATCGACGATCTGCTTTTCTTCCAGCTCCGCCGTGACCTTCCTTTGCTCAAGCCTCGAACACTCGCGCTCCAGATTCAGTATCTCCTGGTTTTTCTCCTGGATCATTTTGTTGAGTTTTCCGCGCTGCGCTTCGATCTCAAGTTTTTGCTCGCTGAGCCCGGAAAGGCGTTTTTTATAGCCTTCGATCTCCTTTGCTACAACACCTGAAGCGCGCTCTTTCTCCAGAATTTCCGACCGTATCTCATCGCTGCGCTGCCTGAGACCGTCAATTGTCTCGATCTGCCTGTCGCGGCTTCCCGACATCTCCTCGCGCAGTGCGTTAAGCTCTGATACTGCCTTTTCCAAAGCATCCTTTTCAGAGTCAAGCGCCGCGGTTTCCGCGCGAAGCTCAGACAAGGCCTCGTTGACACGTTCACGCTCCAGCGTAAGCTGCTCCTGACCCCGAAGCGCCTCGTTGATTTTATCCCTGAGCGCCTGCGCGTCTTTCTCCAGCGTTGAGATCCTGGTTCTGGCAGTATCCGTTGCGCTTCCGTTGTTTTTTATCCTTTGATTGAGCGTCGATATTTCCGCCTTCATTGAATCTATCGCTTCGCTCGCGGCTTGTATCAGCTGCGCCTGCAGGTTTGCTTCGCTTTCCTGACGTATAAGTTTATCACGCTCATCATTAAGTTCGGTACGCGCTGTTTCGATCTCATACTCCGAAGCGTTTTTTAAGCGCAGCGCTTCCGAATACTCATGCTCCGCTTCCTGGCGGCTTGTGCTGAGCGTATCTATGCGCTCCGCAAGTTGTTCAAGCTCGTTCGCGCGCGACAGCACGCCGACATTGCTCGCCAGAGAGCCGCCGGTCATGGAACCGCCGGTGTTGACCACCTGTCCGTCGAGCGTAACGATCCTGAACCTGTATCCGTGCCTGCGCGCGGCGTTTACGGCATTATTGAGATTATCGGTTATAACAACGCGGCCGAGAAGGCTTGCGTAGATTCCTGCATATTTTGCGTCAAACTCGACAAGATCCAGCGCGACGCCCTCAAACCCCTGCTCGTTTTCTATGCCTTTTTCCGTGAGAGTATTCCCTCTGATGGTGGATACAGGCAAAAACGTCGCTCTTCCGGCGTCGCGCCGCTTCAGATAGTTGATGGCGGACTTTCCGTCATCTTCACTATCTACAATAATGTTCTGGATCGCTCCGCCGAGCGCTGTTTCGATTGCGGCAGTATATTTATCGCCGGTTTTCAGCAGACTTCCGACTGTCCCGTGAATGTTCCTGATCGCTCCCCTGGCGGACTCCTGCATTATAAGCTTTACGGATTTTGAGTAACCCTGGTACTCTTTCTCCATCTCGGACAGTATGTTTCTTCTTGACTCCAATGTCTGAAGCTCGTGCGAAACGCGGTCAAGTTTTTCTCTGGCGGTATCCGCTTTTTTTACGCGGTTTTGAGCTTTCAGCTCCAGTCCGTTCATAACATTTGTCAGCGAACTGACATTTTCACGGATTTTGTCAAGTACCCCTACGCATTCATTGTAATCTTCTTTCCTGCCTGATAACGCCTCAGCGGCGTTTGAAAGCTCCTGACTGAGCGAGTTTTCTCTGTCGTAAAGCTCCTGTGCCTGCGACGCAAGCGCGGAAAGCTCAGATTTTTCCTCATTGATCTCCGCGAGAGTATAGTTTTCATTTTTGGAAAGCGAGCCAAGATCGTCCGAACCTTTTCCCG
>Ga0082212_10000711_pt1 | contig 48451 bp, 45 predicted proteins | sample TergutNt197P3_FD_71548 | JGI IMG/M metagenome (GOLD analysis project Ga0082212, IMG submission 71548) | Neocapritermes taracua P3 segment gut microbial communities from Petit-Saut dam, French Guiana - Nt197 P3 | ecosystem: Host-associated > Arthropoda: Insects > Digestive system > Gut ... | reverse complement strand
TGGGGGGCAAGCCAAATCGCCCGCCGCAAATACGGTGAGCCTCGCTTGGAAATCTTCTGCTTTGTTCCGGTAAACTCGCCGGACTGCGTGACTTTCACGTCCAACCCGGCAAAGGCCACCAGCTTGCCCGGCGCGTCGAAACGGTGTATGTCGCCAATCTCGCTGATGATGATAGCGCCCAACGTACCGCCGATGCCCGGAATGGTTGTAATGACTTGGTTTGTCTGTTTGAGAAGTTGAGAAATTTGTTCATCCAGTTCTTCAATCTGATTTTCCAGAAACAGAAGTTGCTCAATGAGTTGCCGTAGTTGAAACGCAAAAGCATTCTTGGCAAAACCGACACCAAATGAACCGGCCGCCGCTGTGCGAATCTCTTTCGCTTTGTTCTCTCCGAACCGGCCATGACTGGCCTTGTTTAGCAAACTGGTCAGCTTACGAGTTGAAACAGCGAGCATATCCTCCGGCGTTGGATACTGCAAAAGCAATTCTTTAGAGGTAACGCCGAAGGTGTCGGAAAACAAACCCTCGTACTCTGGAAACACCTGATCCAAAAGAGCGATGATCCTACGCTTACAATCTCCGCAGCTATCCACAAGCGCCATTCGGAAACGGGTCAACTGCCGCATGGCTACGATGTTTTCATCCGACAGGGTTGTTTCGGAATACTGCCCAAACCGCATGACCTGAGCGATGATAAAGCTGTCCTTGCTGTCATTCTTAGTTTGGCGTATGTACATCTTGCGGAACGCTTCGGACTGGATGGGATTGATTACCCGAACGTCGTAGCCTCGTTCAGTAAGATGTTCGTAGACCGCCAGCCAATAGTGACCGGTGGCCTCCATGCCGATGATGACGTCGGTCTTTGAGATGTTCAGCCGCCCAAACAGAGAAAACAGCTTCTCACAGCCATCCTGTGTGTTCGTAATAGGGATGCTGTCCAGCAATGGTTTCCCCTCGGCGTCTATGACCGATGCTTCGTGGCTTCGCTTGGCGATGTCAATCCCGCAGTAGAACAATGATAACCCTCCCCATGACAGTGTTCACAGACAGGGTTCCCCTCTGATTCTTACGGCAACACAACCTCGTTAGATATGCAGCGCATCCCGCGATGGGTCGCTATCCAGCTCATTCGCATCTAACCGTAAGGACAGAGGCGCAATTCTTTCGTTCGAGGCTAAACCCCAAGGAGGGAGACTGCGCCCTCTGTCTGTTACGCTTGAGACCGTGTAAAAAGGCAATTATCAAGTGATATAAATTCACAGAATTTTGGAAAATGAGCAATTATTGAGGATTATCCCTGCAAAACAACCTGTAGCCCTGCCGTTCCCATGATGTTTACCAGCCGTTTCATGTTGTATGCGAGAAAGTGCAGAAGCGATTCCGTTCGCACATTTTCTGTTCCTCTCGTCAGAAAATATGAGAACCCTAACGCTCTTTTCACCGTGCCAAACGGGTGCTCACACAGAGATTTTCGTTCGGCGAACAGTTTCGCGTTTGCTTTGGTGAAAGCGTCCACTTCGTCAGAATATCGGTCATACTCACCTCGGACAATAGTTCGGTACGGTGCGGACGGGGAACATTTCCCCTTTGCCGGACAGTTGGCGCAGGCAGTGGGGTTGTAATATCTGTCTCCTTTGCGGTTGACCCTCTTTTGTATGGGTTGCGTCAACATTTGCCCGTGCGGGCAACGGTAAGCGTCGGTTTCTGCCTCATAAGTGAAATGCCCTTTTGTATAACCGCGCTCCTGTGAGCCTCCCTTGTTGGGATGGGGCGCGATAGGATGAATGTTTTCTTCATGGCATTGGGCAAACTGTTCGCCTGAATAATATCCTTTATCCGCTATGGCTGTGAGTTTCTCCACGCCTAACTCCGCTTTCGCCTGACTCGCTATGTTATAAAGCTGGGCGTAATCTACCGCCTCGCTTGTCACATCAACCGCTACTACAAAATGATTCTTTGCCTCCACTGCCGTCTGAACATTATGGCTGATGTCGCCGCCGCCATTGTGGCTTCTCATCAACCGCGCTTCCGGGTCGGTCAAGTAGATTGTGCCTTCCGATTCCACCTGCTCCTGTATCGCTTCCAGTTCCGTTACACGTTTTTGTATCTTATCTAATTTCTCTTTTAGCTCTTTTCGACTGAAGCTTCCCGGTGGATTTTCATTTTCTTTCCGGTCGCTCTGCTCCAAAAGGTTCATGTATTTTTCAGCAGCTTCACTGTAATGCTGTAATTTCTCCGCTATCTTCCCTTTGCTGTGATAACGCATCCGCCCGTTACAAGCCCGGAACTTGCTCCCGTCCACCGCTACCACTTCTTTACTTATCAAGCCAAGCTCCGCGCATATCAGACTGAACTGCCGAAACGCCGCCTTGATTGCGTTCTTATTGTCTTTCCGAAAATTCGCTGTCGTTTTATGATCCGGCTTCAAACCGCCAATCAGCCACATAACTTCTATATTCCGATGGCATTCCCGCTCTATCTTCCGCGATGACCGTATCCCGTTATAGTAGCTATATGCGTATAGCTTGAACATATCCTCCGGCGAATACGGCTTACGTCCCGTGTCTTTTGTTTCACTGTATGCGAAGCCAAGGGTATTGATTTTCATGCTTTCAACAATCAATTCAATGGCGCGTACCGGGTTTTCTTCGCTTATCAGGTCATCAAAACTCAACGGCTCTATACTTAATTGATTCCTGTCTTCGCCTTGCATATACCGTTTCATCCCAACAGCCCCTTTTCCTGCTTTTATTATACCTCTTTTAGGGCTGATGGTAAAGTGTTTTTACACAGTCTGCCTTATTTTCCCACATCCATCGCAGGATAACAAGTTTTTCATGCGGCGTTCTTGTCAAAAACACCGTAAATCTATTATACGAGGAGGGCGAAAAATGCAAACATTTGATGAGGCAACAGAACTCAGCAAGAACTTCCTCGCGGCCAGAGAGACGGTGGAGTCCATGCAGGAGGCAGCATGCAACTTCTCAGTATGTGGCGGAATCTGTAATTGCAATATCTACCCGAATAGCGATGTAACCGGCTGGGTGTATCTTGAACTTCAGGCAATGGGTTAGAACCTCGCCTCTGCTCCAGCGCAACTCCACACTCAGCAGTAGTCCATCAGGACAATTTCAGGCTGCTCGAGAGCCGATAAATGGCATCACCCCTGATAGCGGCATCAAGCCGCTATCAGGGCGTTGGGGGATACCGCAATGGCGCAAACCATGAAAACATTGGCCCGCTCTCCCGTCAGGACGATTCTCTCCATCGTCCTGCTCGGCGTAATTGCCTTCACGCTGTTGTCGCAGGCGGAAGAGTATGCCATCACGCGGCGTGAAGTCGCCAATGCGGCAGCTCAGTATTACGGAGTAGGGTCAGTCGAGGACGAGCCACCGTATGCGCCGCCGGGAGCTAGAGCAGGTATACCACAGCACCTTGCTCTTGACAGCACAGCCATAGGCTGGTATGTGCATCTAACTCAAGAGCAGATTGACGCTGCGGTGAATCTGCCGTATATCTCCTCAACCGACGTGCGGTACATGACAGCGGGCATATCGGACAAATACCGGCGCATGGACGACGGCGACTACTTCTACCCATTCCATATGCGCTGCGTCGTGGAGGCGACTGTCATATCAGAAGGAGTGCACCAACCATATGGTTATTCCAGCTTCACCTCACTATTCTATGTGGACGATGCCAGAATGTTGGCGGGCCATGTGCCGCAAGATGGAGACAAACCAACCATAGAGACGGGCGGCAAGCACTCCGCCCATGCCCTAAACGGCACAACAAAATCGCTAAGCAGACCGCTAGGCGGGTCATATCGACACGACGGCGAGTCCAACCGTGCGGGGTGGTATACTACGATTGCAGGAGATTATGGGGCAAACCATATAAGCAACCTTGCGGTCGGAAACAAGTACGTATTCGTGCTGCGCGTAGCGCCGCGAATAGCGCCGGGCGAGTACTTCTACCACATAGGCGACATGTACTCCGACTCCTGGTGCGACGCGGTCTGGCCGCTCGACGGCGAGCCGGAAAACTACCTCGAGCTGGAGAAGTTCAGTCCGCTCAGGGAACTCATAGAGATCACCGACGCGGACAGCCGCACGTTCGACATGGTATACACCGAGGACATGAAGTCCATAATGAGGTTCGCGGACGGCAGGATGGAACTGCTGGAGGGGCGGATGCTGACCCCGGAGGACAGCCGGAATGACGTGCAGGCATGCGTAGTGAGCTACGAGTTCGCCTCGGAGAACGGGCTGGGTATCGGCGACACAGTGACGTTCGGGCTCGGGACCGTTCTGTTCGAGCAGTACTTGAACCTGGGCGCGATAGCGGGGACTCCTGCCAGGTACGAACCCCCGCAGAAAGAAGCCGAGCTGGAGATTGTTGGCATATACATCAACACGGACGGCCTTGCCAAGCGGAGCAAGGACCCGCACTGGGGCTACTCGATAAACGCGGTGTTCGTCCCAAGGTCGCTGCTGCCGGCAGACGAAGCCGCGCTCGGTGCGCACGAGTTCACGCCCTCCGAGTTCAGCTTCAGGGTCGACGATGTGCGGGACATACAGGCATTCCTTGACGCAGCTACGCCCGCCATGGCGGACATTGGCCTTTCCCTTGTTTTCTACGACAGGGGCTGGCTTGCAATAGAGAGCGGGTTCGAGGAGTCCGCATGGGTTTCAAGGGTAAAAATACTGCTGTTCAGCCTCGCCGTCGCGGCGGCCACCGTGCTGGCAGCTTACCTCTTCATCGGGCGCAGGCGCAAGGACTACGCTATCATGAGGGCGCTCGGCACGCCGAAGGCGAAAGCCGGTGGAGCCCTCGCTTACCCGCTGATCGCGGTGACGGTAGTATCCCTGCTGATTGGCGGCACTGCTTCCATACTGTATACCCGGCACACTGTAGCCAGGAACAACGCCCTCCTATTGCTGGAGGAGTACGCCGTCGACGCATCTGCGCCGATGGCTGTAGTTATAGGCGCGTCCCTGGGGCAGCTTCTCTTTACCATCGCTTTCGCGCTGGCAACCTTGCGCAGGATGGGCAGCCGCCCCCCGCTGTCGCTGCTCCAGGGCTCCGCCTGATGGTGGTGACCAACGACATAGGCCGCTACGCGGACAGCTACGTGCCAATCACGTACTCTGAGTTTTCCGACGCTTCAGTGATGAACCGCTTCGGCAGGGCGATCATAGTCGGGAAAGGCGTGCCGTTAGCCTTAGGGGCATATATTGGCGACACAGTCGAGATAACGCCCGCAGGGGCGGGCGGCCAGCCGGCCCTGTTCAAGATCGTAGGCATAGACGAGACCCTCGGCCCATGGGAGACGCCTGACATGAAGATGCAGATATACACGCCCGGGCTGACGAAGGGTGCTGCTATCGCGAGTAATTAGCTCCGAAACGACCGCTTGCGTAGTAAAAGCGACCGCTTGCGCAAAAACTATTGACAAGTAGAATCATGAAATAGATAATTGAACCTGCAAGTGCAAGATTATGCCACTTGCACAGAAGAATCATAATAATCTGCAACGTGAGTGTTAACAGCGTTATTGAGCAAGGAGGATGACGATATGGCGGAAAAGAGTCTTTTCAAGAACTTCATGGTCAAAAAGACAACGGTTGAATCCATGACTCCGTGTTCCTGTGCTGGCAACTGTGCCAACACATGCGGAGGTGACCCAGCGCAGAATGCGCACCAAACCTTTATCAGCTATTATGTAGAGGTGTCTTCGGAAAGCAGTGTACCAAAGTGTGGCTACGACAGCGTCATGGTATCGCTGGTTGCTGCTGGGTGCTGGGAGTAATGTGTTAGCTGAGTAAATAGGCTAACTAGTATTTCCTCTCGCTTAAGACAGGTTTTCGGGGGAGATGAAGTTGTGCTCATTGGTCTGCGCAACACCTTGCAGATTGCTCAGGAGGGTTTTTCCTAAGCAATCTGTATGGTTACGATTTCGCCGTCTACTTGCAAAGTTATGTGCAATACAACAGTTGAGTTGATAATGCAGACCCTGACTTAAGCATGGTGAAGAGCTTAGGGAAGTATCTGGAGAAGTGAGGTGAGACCGTGTATTGGCTCGGAGCATCGATGAATGATACTTTAATGCTTTTTGGAGTTTTCGTGCCACTTGCGTTGGCAGTTGCTTCATGCCTCTACGCTGTAAATGCGTATAGAGGGAAAGGACCACTTCTGTCCAGCATATATCTGGGGCTTTCCAAGGATGAGAAAGCGGACTTCGACAAAGGCAGAGAGTATAAGCGCATCTCAGCATTATACTTCTGCCTGACTGTAGTTTTCGTTATTACGGCGTGCTATAGCTATTTCCAGATTAGCTGGATCGCATACGCGCTGGCGGTTGCGGCGGTGCTCACTATCCTGTATGGACTTACCAGTCACAAGAGAGCGCAGACATATATACTGGGCAAACACGGATATGAAGAAAGCACCCGCGTATGGACATACTCGAAGTTCTCGTATGACCTAAAGCCTCCGAGTTCTGGAAACAAACGTAAAAAGTGAGCGTACCGCCTGCCACAACGTACGCTTCCCGAACTTCACATTCACATAATTAGCCTGAGCAAGTTAAGTTAACAAAGAAGAAACTCACCCATTGCTGAGTCATGTGACCATGTGGTAAGTGGGCTTTTTTTCGACTTATTTCTAGGCTGTGCGATTTGGTTTACCAAACCAAGTTGCACGGCCTTTTGTGTTACCAGGGCTTGTCATGGCAACACATTTGTGCTATTGTGTGACTAGGAGCCTGTGCCCCATTCGGTCGAAAGGATGCGAGCGAGAATGAAACAGTTACTGCCGATTGGCATAGACGATTTCAGGAAAATCCGCGAAACAGGCCGGTATTATGTGGACAAGTCGCTAATAATCCGGGACTTTTTAAAGTACGGCGATGAAGTAGCCCTGATTACCAGGCCACGCAGGTTCGGCAAGACGCTCAACATGACCACTATCAGGGAGTTCTTCGACATCACGGCAGACAGCAGGGGCATTTTCGAAGGTCTCGCGATAATGGACACAGAGTACGCATCCGAAATCAACTCGCGCCCTGTGATCTACTTCACATTCAAGGAGTGTAAGGCTAGAAACGCCGAGTCGCTGCTGTTTATGCTCGCCGACGTCGTGGCCGCTGAGTATGAGAAGTACCGTCTCGTTTTTAACGACAGCGTTGACAGGACAAAGCGCAGCTTTTACATGTTCTACCGAACATACGGCATGCTTCTTGACAGCAGCATCGACGAGGATAATCTCAAGTTGTCAATCTCCGTCCTCATGCAGGCGGTGCACGAATACTACGGCATTAGGCCAATCGTACTGATTGACGAGTACGACACGCCGATCCTGAGTTCGGTAGAGTACGGGTTTCACGACGAACTGAAGGTCTTCTTTTCAGGCTTCTACGGAGCGGCGCTCAAAGGGCAAGGGAGCCTCCACCAGGCGCTGCTGACTGGCATACAGCGCATTGCGAAGGAGAGCATCTTCTCGCAGCTCAACAACATTACCGTGTATACGGTCGCAGATATGCCATACTCTCAGTACTTCGGGCTAACCGAAAGCGAAGCTGAGAAGCTCCTGTCCGACTACGGCCTCGCGCTCGACGATGCAGTGAAGCAGCAGTACGACGGCTACCTGTTCGGCGAGGAAGAGATGTACAACCCTTGGTCTGCACTTAACTACGCCAAAACAGGGATACTTGAAAACTACTGGATCAACACCTCTACGAATTTCCTCGTTAGGCAGTCGATCTCGCAGGCGGGCAGCCTGTTCCGCAAAAGCTTTGACAAGCTGATTGCCGAAGGTACAGCGAGCATCGACGCCGACCTTACCTGCTCTTTTCTCGAACTCAGGAACGAAGACACTTTGTGGGGTCTGCTGGTGAACTCCGGGTACATCACGGTGATCAAGAAAGAGCCGGCGTCGACTTCCATGACCGTGCGTATACCGAACGGGGAGGTCAGGACTGAGTTCACGAAGATCATAGCGGAATCGGTTAGAGTAGGGAGCAAGGAGCTGGAGAAGATGTTCAAGTTCCTTCTTGCGCGAGATATTGACAACTTCATCGAGGTGTACAAGGGAATCGTATTATCTTGCACAAGCTACTATGACGCGAAGGAGAACGCGTACCACATGCTTTTCCTCGGCATGTGCATATCGCTGAACGACTTGTACAAGATAACGAGCAACATCGAATCGGGCCACGGGCGAAGCGACATCAGGATGGAGTCGCTGTTTCCCGAGCGGCCGCACATTGTCATCGAGTTCAAGCAGGGCGAGGACGTCGACACGCTCAAGGAGGAGGCTCTTGCGCAGATTCTCGACAAGAAATACCACCAGGGCCTAGACGGCGACTGCCTGTGCATCGGCATTGCCCATAACATAAAAGAATGCGCCATCGCATGGCTATTGACAAGATAAAGTTTAATCAGTAGAATGAGCAGAATCACTCAATCAATTGAGCGTTTTTGCTCATTTAGTTTGGCAAATATTGTGCAATGCGCTTACTGTAACAACGAGGAGTTTGCTCATGGAGTATCAAAGACCTCTGCTTACCACGCTGCTAAAGCGCCTTGAAGAACCGCGCAGGTTCATTCAGGTGATCACGGGCCCGAGGCAGGTTGGGAAAACGACAATAGCTCTGGCATTGCGGGATGGAACCTGCGATTACGCTGAGTACCACAGCGCAGACGACACAAGTTCAACCAGCGCGGGCTGGATAGATCGAACCTGGGAGTCAAGGTACGATACCAAAGTTCCAGGTACATAATACAGCTCTGATATCTGCGAGCAACGAGAAGTCTTTTGAAGAAGCGCTGCTTGACAGGCCGTATTGGGGTGGCATAGTCGAGAGTTCCGTAGGCGCGTACCTGGTAGATCAATCAAAGAGAATGGCGAACCTCACGGTCTACTACTGGCGCGAAGATTCGGCGGAAGTAGACTATGTAGTCGCCTACGGAAGCAAGGTCATTGGCATAGAAGTTAAGAGCAACGATGAAGGTATATCAGAGAAATCTGCGAGCAAATTCGCGGAGCGGTTTCCAGGCGCAAAGCTGCTGCTTGTAGGAAAGTACGGGATCCCTTTTGAGGTGTTCATGAAAGCCGAGCTCGCCGATATCCTCCGGTCGTTGTGACGGATATATTGCGGATCGGCACGTACTCGAAGCAGAGCACCGCTAAAGGCTGTGCAACTTGGTTTTGTCAACCAAATCGCACAGCCGAAAATCTGAGTCCCCTTATGCGTTGTTAGCCGGAGCACTGTTACCGGGATCGCACTTCGCAGGTTGCCGTTATTCGTGGGCTCAGCCGTTCATGACGCCGACGTTCTCGGGTATGATCAGCGTCGCCTCTGTCTTTGCCTGAATATCTTCAACTGTCACGCCGGGGGCTAGTTCGCGCAGGACTATGCCCTCTTTCGCTACTTCCATTACGCCGAGTTCGGTGACGATGAAGTTCACTACGCCGACCGCCGTGAGGGGCAGTTTGCACTTTTTCAGGATCTTCGGGGAGCCGTCCCTTTGCGTGTGTTCCATCGCTATGATGACTTTCTTCGCGCCGACGACGAGGTCCATCGCCCCGCCCATGCCGGGCACGAGTTTGCCGGGGACGAACCAGTTGGCAAGGTCGCCCCGCTCGTCGACTTCGAGGGCTCCCAGAACTGATACGTCCACATGGCCGCCCCTGGCGAGCGCAAAGCTGAACGCGCTGTCGAAGGCCATGGCTCCGGGTACGTAGGTCACGGGCATGCCGCCTGCGTTGACGATGTCTTTATCTTCTTTGCCTTCTTCAGGGGTCGGGCCTATCCCTATGAAGCCGTTCTCCGAATGCAGAAGCACGTTCTTTTCCGGCGGGAGGTAGTTCGCCACGAGCGTCGGCAGCCCTATGCCAAGGTTCCCGAGGTCGCCTACTTCAAAGAAGTCCGCCGCTCTTTTCGCGATAAAATCACGTATATCAGCCATCTTCAGCCTTACCTCCCCTTCACAAGCATGTCGACAAGCGCGCCTGGCGTCGCGATTATATCCGGGTCAAGCTCGCCCACTTCGACTATTTCTTCCGCCGATACGACGACGAAGTCCGCGGCAAGCGCCATCAGCGGGTTGAAGTTCCTGGAAGCGACCCTGTACACGAGGTTGCCGGACGTGTCGGCTTTCCATGCGTGCAGCAACGCTATTTCTGCCCGGATCGGCAGTTCCAGCAGGTACTCCTTGCCGTCGACCGTTATCTTCTGCTTGCCCTCCTCGACAATGGTCCCTACGCCTGTCGGTGTTAGGAAGCCGCCGAGTCCCGCGCCCGCTGCGCGCACCCGCTCGGCGAGCGTTCCCTGGGGGACAAGGTCATATTCTATCTCGCCGGCGTTCATCTGGCGGCCGGTTTCTTTGTTCGTCCCGACGTGGGTCGCGATGAGTTTGCTGATGCGCTTCGCTACGATGAGTTTGCCGATGCCTGTGTCGACGAAGCCTGTGTCGTTGGCGATGACTGTCAGGTTGGTGATGCCTTTCTCGATTATCGCGTCGATGAATGTTTCGGGCGTGCCTGCGGACATGAACCCGCCGATCATCATGACCTGCCCGTCATGGAACTTGGCTGTGATTTCGTCCAGAGTCTTGACTTTGCTCAATAATCCCACTTCCTCTCTTGTCTTTATCCCGGTTATCCGGGAGCCTGTGCAGCTCCGGGCGTTCCATGCGGGCGTGCGCCCGGGAGTTTATGGAGTCTTGGATCCTATTTGTTCAGGCCCATGTAGTTCGCTATGACCATCCTTTGGACTTCGCTCGTCCCTTCGTATATCTCGGTGATCTTCGCGTCGCGCATGAAGCGCTCGAATGGGTACTCGCGCATATACCCGTACCCGCCCACGAGCTGCAGGCACCTGCGCGTCACGTCGGTCGCTGTTTCCGACGCAAAGAGCTTGGCTTGCGCCGCTAAATGCGAGAAGGGTTCTTTATCCTGCCTGGCTTGCGCCGCGCGGCATATAAGCAGGCGCGCCGCTTCGACGCGGGTCGTCATGTCCGCAAGCTGGAACTGCGTGTTCTGGAAATGCCCGATCGGCTGGCCGAACTGCACGCGCTGCATGACGTATTTCGTGCATTCTTCTATCGCGCTTTCCGCTATGCCGAGCGCCTGAGCGCCTATGCCGATGCGCCCGCTGTCAAATGTAGACAGGGCCTGGTAGTAGCCTCTGTTGAGTTCGCCCAGGAGGTTCTCCTTGGGCACGATCATATCTTCAAACAGCAACTCGCAGGTAGATGAGGCGCGTATTCCCATTTTCTTTTCTTTGGCTCCGAGGCTGAAGCCGGGGGTATCTTTGTCGAAGACAAACATAGACAGGCCGCGGTGCCCTTTTTCTTTGTCGGTCACGGCTGTGATGACGAAGGTGTCCGCATAGCCCGCGTTCGTGATGAAGATTTTCGAGCCGTTGATCAGCCAGTGGTCGCCTTTGTCTTCGGCTCTGGATTTTTGGTTCGCACCGTCGGTGCCTGCGCTCGGTTCGGTGAATCCGAATGCGCCGAGTTTTTCGCCTTTTACGAGCGGCACGAGGTATCTTTCTCTTTGTTCCTCCGTGCCGTAGTAGTAGATCGGGCCGCAGCATAGCGAGGAATGCGCCGATACTGTTATGCTGGTGCTCGCGCAATGCCTGGCTATCTCGGCGACTGTCGCTATGTATGTGACATAGCTGACTCCGGAGCCGCCGTACTTTTCGGGGAATGTGAGGCCCATTATGCCCATCTCTCCGAGCTTTTTTATCGATTCGGCCGGGAAGCGTTCTTCCTCGTCGAGCTGCGCCGCGATGGGTTGTACTTCTTTCAGGCAGAAGTCGCGGACCATGTCGATGATGTCCTGGTCTTCAGGCGGGTGTTTGAAATCCATATCTGTTCACTCCTTATACTGTGGGTCTATGGGTTTCGCGACCCACGGTACAATCATAGTTATTTTCGCGCTTGTTGTCAACAATCAAATGTTGAATGGGGTGTAGATATAATTAATTGGTATTTGCAAGTTGCTTCCTATATGCTGTACTGACGATATTATGAGCGGTTGTCGTGTCCATATCATACAGCTGCATCGAATCATACCAATGAAAAATATCTACACCCTGTTGAATGAATATCAACCGTATGGGAGTGCCGCCGGGCCGGGTGGTAAGCTGTGATCAGGAACAGCCTAAATCAGGGGCGTCGTCAGTTCGCCTATTCCGTCGATCCGGACTTTGACGATGTCTCCGGCTTTCAGCCAGACGCGCTCTTCCCTTTTGCGCCCTTGTATGACGCCGGCGGGCGTACCTGTGAAGATGAGGTCGCCGGGGCTGAGTGGGAAATACTTAGAGGCTTCATACAGCGCGGTGCGGCATGTGAATATCATATCTGCCGTGTCGCCGGCCTGGACGGTCTCGCCGTTGACTTCGCAGTATATCCCATTGCTTTTCTCCGGGTCGAAGCTGTCGCTTGTCAATATGAACGGGCCGACCGGCGCGAAGCCCGGCAGGGCTTTTCCTGTCAGCCACTGCGTCGATAGGAACTGGCTGTCGCGCGCGCTCAGGTCGTTGCCGCAGGCATAGCCAAAGATGTACTCGCCGGCTGTTTCGGCCGGGATGTTGTATGCGTGGCGCCCTATGACTACGACGAGCTCGGCTTCGTAGTCGTAGCGCGTCAGCCAGGGCGGCAGCTTTACGGGCTGGTTATGCGCGCTGAGCGAGTCTTCGAACTTGCTGAAGAATATAGGGTACTTGGGCGCTTCGCCGCCTGTTTCTTCCGCGTGGCTGGTGTAGTTGAGCCCTTCGCAGATTATTTTCGCGGGTTTCGTCACGGGCAGGTACTTTATGCTTTGCGCGTCATAGGCCGGTAGGTCGCTTTTTTGCATCGCTTCCGAAATGCGTTTTAGCATGGTCTCGCCGCCGAGTATGACTTCGTTCATGCTTGAGGGGAATCCTGCCGCCGTGAGATCGGCTACCCCTTTTTCCGTTTTTGCGCCCACGCGCGGGCGTCCGTCGATTTCGATTGAGCATAGTTGCATTTGTTTTCTCCTTCCGCGCTCTGCGGAGCGCTTTCCTTCCGCGCTCTGCGGAGCGCGGGTTTAGTTAGTAGTTAGGAGTTAGGAGTTAGGAGTTAAGGTGTCCACTGCGCGGACGGGACATTTGGGCAGGTGCATTGTAGTGCAACTCATTCCGAGAACGTTCCAAGGCCGGCGGTTATTCCCCAGTTCGGTCGCTGGCTGACCAGCTGCGCGATTGCATCCCGGTCCATCGTGCGGGTGAAGCCGAGCATTTTGCTGTACATAGCGACTGTCGCTGTATACTCGACGCTCTCCATCCGGTATAGCGCTTGCATGACGCTGTCGCCCCAGGTAACCGCTCCGTGCTGCTCCAGCAGCGCGGCGTGGTAGTCGCGGCAGAGGGATGCTGCCCCCGCCGCGAGTTCCTCGGAGCCGGGTTGCGCGTACTTCGCGACGGGCACGACTCCGAGCAGCATGACGGTCTCCTGCAAGTATGCTTTATCCAAAGCAACTCCTGCTGCCGCGAACGCGGCCGATACGGGCGGGTGCGCGTGGCAGACTGATGATATCGCGGGGTTTGCCTTGTAGATCGCGAGGTGCATTTTGACTTCGGACGATGGTTTTGCTTCCCCGCTCACGACGTTTCCGCCGAGGTCGAGTTTTATCAGCGCGCTTTCGTCAAGGAAGCCTTTGGATACGCCGCTTGGCGTCACGATGATTTCTTCCTGCGATATGCGCGCGCTTATGTTGCCGTCGTTCCCGGCGATGAATCCCCTAATGTACATTCTTCTGCCGGCTTCGACTATGTCGCGGCGGGCTGCTGCTTCGTCAACTGCTCTGTTCATGTGCAGCTACTGCTCCTTATCCGAAAAATCGTACGGCCCCCTGTGCACTCCGCCTTCCGTGACTATCGCCGATATGAGGCTGCTGTCCGTCACGTCGAACGCCGGGTTGTAGCATTTGGCGCCCGCCGGCGCGATTGGTTTTTCAAAGTATAGCTGCGATATTTCTTGCGGCGGGCGTTGCTCTATTACAATTTCGCCGCCGCTCGCGCAGTCCGGGTCAATCGTCGACGAGGGGCAGAAAACGTAGAACGGGATTCCGTAGTGCTTCGCTAGTATCGCCACGCCGCTCGTGCCTATCTTGTTCGCGGCGTCGCCGTTGCGCGCGACGCGGTCTGCGCCGACGAAGACTGCATCGATCTTCCCCTCTTTCATCACGATGCTTGCCATGTTGTCGCAAATCAGCGTGCAGTCTACGCCGGCTTTCATGAGTTCATAGACTGTCAGCCGTGCGCCTTGCAGCAGCGGCCGGGTCTCGTCGCAGTAAACGCGCAGGTTGATTCCGCGTTCCCGGGCGAGCAGGATGGCTCCCAGCCCGGTCCCGTAGCGCGACGTCGCGAGCGGCCCGGCGTTGCAGTGCGTGAGGACTCCCTGCCCTTCGCCAATCAGCGTGAGGCCGTGTTCGGAGATTGCGCGGCACATTTCGATGTCTTCGCACCGAATCGCTTCGGCTTCGCCTTTCATTGCAGCGAGCTGGTCGGCGCGCGGGGCGTTACCATGCTTGCGCACGATGGTTTCCATCCTTTGCAGTTGCCTCGCGAGGTTGACTGCGGTGGGGCGCGCCGAGCAAAGGCGAGCGCTGAAGCCGAGCGTCTGCTCGCGGAACGCGGCGGGTTCGCAGGGCGGTAATCCGAGGGCAAAAATATAGAGCGCGTAGGCGGCAAATATGCCGATTGCCGGCGCACCTCTGATTCTAAGTGAGTATATGGCTTCGTACAGTTCGTCCGCGCCGCGCAGTTCAATTAAGCGCTCCTCGTTCGGGAGCAGCGTCTGGTCGAGTATCACGACCGCTGTCCCGTCGGCACTCAGGCTTATGTTTTCATGGTAGCAGCTTTCCAAGTTCGTCGTCGCAAACTCCACTTCGCTCCGCCCTCTCGTCTCAGTTCCAGTCGCTGCGGAGAATCACCCTCAGCTTGAGCGCGCCGCCATACTCCTCATACCCGAGCCGCAGGCTGCTCCAGTCCTGCTCGTCGGCAGGATCCCTTTCCCCGCCCGGATAGAAGAAGTCGACAAAAAGGACATCAGGGAACACTTCCCTGATGTTTTCAAGGGCATTGCCGCTGCGGACAACGCGGTTTATGCCTACGACAGACGCGGCGGTGTAGTCCCTGTCGAACACGAACATCGAAAAATACTCGGGGGCTGTCATCTCAATCGGTTCTCCGCCGGCTGCTGCGACGCCCCAGACGTATGCGTTCTTGTCTTTGCCGAATGCGGCAATCATGTCCGGCAGGAAGCATTTGTTCGTGCCCGGGTTGACGGTGGCGCAGGGCGAGAAGACGACGCCTTCTTCCGGGTGGGCGATTTTCGACAGGGCGCGGTAATCGCCCGCTTTTATAACTTCGAGGGTTTCAAATGCCAGCGCCGTCAGCTTTTCATTGCTTGCTTCCTTTGCTGACAGGGGCTTTTCGCGGGCTGCGCCGAATATTGAAAACCCTGTCAGCTTTGTGACTGCTGCGGATATTATGAAGCCCGCTATAAGCGCGGCTAGCAGGTGTATCGCGCGGGGCGGTAGCTTTTTCATAGCATCTCAGTCCCCTTTCCTCGAGGTCTGTGAGAAATCTTGATCCGGCCACATACTCCTGTCTTCTTGGGGTGGGTTTCCAGTCTAATGTACGCAAATAACAATTGCAACAACAAATATTAACAAAATGGTTACTGTTGCCTGCTGCCTATTGAAGCTGCGTGGTATGGTTTTGTTGTTGAGGGAATACCGGTGAAAAGGCCGGTACTGACCGAAACAACAAAAACCATGCCGCGCAGCTTCGGATATCGAGCAACAGGACAAAATGAACAAAATGAAAACATACGCGCTTTGGCTCTTGACAACGCCCTTGTACGGTGTTAAATTGTGTTTAGCACTCTAAGGCCGAGAGTGCTAACGGCTAGGGAGGCGGGTTTTCATGATACTCAATGACCGGAAAAAAGAAATCCTCCGCGCCGTTATCGAGCAATACGTCAAGACGGCCGAACCGGTCGGGTCGAAGACCGTCGCCTCCGTGTTCGGCTCCGCGATATCTTCCGCAACGATCCGCAACGAGATGGCGGAGCTGGAGTCGCTGGGCTTGCTCGAGCAGCCGCACACTTCCGCAGGCAGGGTGCCGTCGGCGCTGGGCTATCGCGTATATGTCAACGAGCTGATGAGCGAGCACAAGCTTTCAAACGACGATGAGATCGCGATCAGCAGCGCGCTCAGGAGCGGCGCTCCCGGGCAGGGCCACCTGCTCGACAACGCCGGGGACCTCGTCTCCAGGATGACCACCTACCCCGCGTATGCCATGTCCTCCATGGCAGGGGGAATCAGCATTGCGCGGTTCGACATGATTTTTGTGGACTCTTTTACGTTCATTATCGTCGCTCTTCTCAACAATGACTCCGTGAAGAACAAGCTTGTGCATCTGACTTTGCCGACAGAGCCGGCGTTTCTGACAAAGCTGTCGTCGGTTTTCAACGCCAGTTTCACAGGCCTCGCGGAGGAGCGGATCACGCCGGCGCTCATCACCGCCTCGGAACGGGCTGTCGGCGATACGACAGGGATCGTCGCGGTGGCAGCGGGTTTCACGATAGAACTCCTGATCGAGGCCAAGGCCGGCCAGTCGCGGGTGTCAGGAGCTGTGAACCTTCTCAGCCACCCCGAGTACCGCGACGTCGAGAAAGCGCGGCGGCTCATAAAGTATCTCTCCGACGATAACGAGATTGCGCGGCTGCCGTCGCCGGACGCCACCGGGGAGATCAAGATTACGATCGGACCCGAAAACCTCGCGGATGAGTTGCGCGATTCCAGCGTGATGGCTGTCAGGTATGACGCGGGCGGGGATATGCAGGGGCTCATCGGCGTCGTCGGCCCCACGAGGATGGATTATTCCAAGGTTGCGGCGCGCCTTTCATATATCGCGCAGGGGTTGAGCTGGCTCCTTTCTGCGAGCGAGCTTCAGAGCATCAGCGCGGACAAGAACAGCGGCATAGGAGATGAAGACGAAATTGGCAAGGACGACTGACGATATGGTTTCCGGCGGTTCTTCCGCTGAGCGGGATGAAGCCACGGACACGGCTAAGAAGAAGCATGCAAAATCCGGCCGCGCGTCGAAGGGCGGCGCGTCCGCGACGGAATATGCGAGCGAGGCTGCAGCGATAAACGCAGGCGGCGCAGGCGGCAAGGGCGGCACTGACGGAGCGGAGTCTGCAAACGGCGATAATGCCGCCAACCGTGCAAACGGCGACTATGTCACCGGCGACAATGGCGGCGATGGCGGCGACGGCGATGCTGAGCGCTCGTCTTCGCAGGCCGACGACCTCGCGGCTGAGCGCGACAAGTATTTGCGCCTCGCGGCGGAGTACGACAACTATCGCAAGCGCAGTTCCAAAGAGATGCAGGCTGCTTACAGCGATGCGCGCGCAGATGCGATCACCAGGCTTTTGCCTGTGTACGACAACATAGAACGCGCATTGAATACCGACTGTTCCGACGAGCCTTTCTACAAAGGCGTCGAGATGATTATGGCGCAGATGGAGCAAATCCTCGAAGGGTTCGGCGTCAAGCCTATACAGGCTGTCGGCGAGGTCTTCGATCCGAACCGCCACAATGCGGTCATGGCCGTGGAGAACCCTGATTTTGGAGAGAACGTCGTTGCGGAGGAGTTCCAAAAGGGCTTCACGCTTGGGGATAAGGTAATACGGTTTTCGACGGTAGTCGTCGCGAACCCGGGGCAGTAAAGCTGAAATGTGCTGTCAGCTCGATGAAGACGATAGTCAAGCTCGGAACACTTGTGACTGAGTATACTGCGCATCCCTACGACAAGAAATGCATGGTATTCTTATAGCCAACAACAATACGGAGGTGTTTTTACATGGGAAAAATCATAGGAATAGACCTGGGGACTACTAACTCGTGCGTGTCGGTCATTGAAGGCGGCGAGCCTGTCATCATCGCCAACGCGGAGGGAAGCCGCACGACGCCTTCCGTCGTCGCGTTCTCCGCAGACGGCGAGCGGATGGTCGGGCATGTCGCGAAACGGCAGGCAATCACGAATCCGGACCGCACCGTCTCTTCGATAAAGCGAGAGATGGGCAGCGCCTACAGGGTCTCAATCGACAGCAAGCAGTACACTCCGCAGGAGATATCCGCGATGGTGCTGCAGAAGCTGAAGACCGACGCCGAGACTTATCTGGGCGCAAAGGTAACGGAGGCCGTCATAACGGTGCCAGCTTACTTTACCGACGCGCAGAGGCAGGCGACAAAGGATGCCGGCAAGATTGCGGGGCTCGACGTCAAGCGCATTATCAACGAGCCGACGGCAGCGGCTCTGGCGTACGGGCTCGACAAGGAGAGCGAGCAGAAGATCATGGTCTACGACCTCGGGGGCGGCACGTTCGACGTTTCCATCCTCGAGATCGGCGACGGCGTCATCGAAGTGCTGGCTACGGCGGGCAATAACCGCCTGGGCGGCGACGATTTCGACGAGTGCGTCGTCAACTACATGCTTGCGGAGTTTAAGAAGGATAACGGCATCGACCTTTCCACCGACAAGATCGCGCTGCAGCGCCTGCGCGAAGCGGCGGAGAAGGCTAAGACCGACCTCAGCGGCGTCACTACGGCCACCATCAACCTGCCGTACATCACCGCTGACGCAACAGGGCCCAAGCACCTTGACTGCACTTTGACGAGGGCGAAGTTCAACGAACTGACCGCGCATCTCATCGAGAAGACGCTCGGCCCCGTGAATCAGGCTTTGTCGGACTCCGGTCTCAACGCTTCGCAGCTTTCCAAAGTGCTCCTCGTAGGCGGATCGACGCGCATCCCCGCCGTCCAGGACGCTGTCAAGCGCATCACGGGAAAAGACCCGTTCCGGGGCATCAATCCGGATGAATGCGTCGCGGCGGGCGCTGCCATCCAGGGCGGCGTGCTCGGCGGTGACGTCGAGGGCATCCTGCTCCTGGACGTCACGCCTCTTTCGCTCGGCATCGAGACCCTTGGCGGCGTTTTCACAAAGCTGATCGAGCGCAACACGACAATTCCTACCAAGAAAAGCCAGGTCTTCTCTACAGCCGCAGACAACCAGACCTCAGTCGAAGTCAACGTGCTGCAGGGCGAGCGCGAAATGGCCCAGTTCAACAAATCTCTCGGGAGGTTCCACCTCGACGGCATCGCCCCGGCGCGCAGGGGTATCCCGCAGATTGAAGTGACTTTCGATATCGACGCGAACGGCATTGTCAATGTCTCGGCGAAAGACCTGGGGACGGGCAGGGAGCAGCATATCACTATAACGGCCTCCGCCAACCTCTCCAACGAGGATATTGAAAAGGCTGTCAAGGAGGCGGAGCAGTTCGCAGCAGAGGACGCAAAGAAGCGCGACGAGGCCGACACCCGTAACCAGGCCGACAACATGGTCTACCAGAGCGAGAAGACTCTCGACGAAATGGGAGACAAGATCGAAGCTGCGGATAAACAAACCATCGAGGAGGCTATCTCGAAAGTAAAGACCGCCATGGCGGGCACGGATACGGAAGCGATCAAGCAGTCCGTTGAGGAGCTCGAAAAGGCGTTTTACGCTGTGAGCGAGAAGATTTACAGCCAGGCTGCCCCGCAGGACGGGGCTGGCGGTGACGGCGACGCGGGTTCTCCGGGCGGAGACGGCGGCGCGGGCGAATACTACGACGCTGATTATGAAGTAGTTGAGGACGACGACGAAAAAGATGCCTGACAAGAAAGATTACTACGAGTCGCTGGGGCTCAGTAACAGCGCTTCGGACGACGAGATTAAAAAGGCGTTCCGCCAGCAGGCGAAAAAGTATCACCCGGACGTCAATCCGGGCAATAAGGGCGCCGAAGCGCGTTTTAAGGAAGTCAACGAGGCTTACGAGGTGCTGTCCGACCCCGAGAAGAAGTCCCGGTACGACCAGTTCGGGCATGCGGGGGTCGATCCGAACTTCAACCCCGGCGGCTTCGGGGGCTTCGGAGGCATGGACTTCGACCTCGGGGATATTTTCAGCTCGATATTCGGCGGCGGTGGCGGCGGTGGCGCGAGCCGGAACAAGAACGCCCCGAGGAAGGGCGAACGCGTGCGCGCGGCCGCGACTGTCAGTTTTGAAGAGGCGGCTTTCGGCTGCGACAAGGAAGTCCCGGTATCGCGCGTGGAGATGTGCGCGGACTGCGCCGGCACGGGTTGCAAGGAGGGCACGACTGCGGAGAAGTGCACGGACTGCAACGGCAGGGGTACCGTGACGACTCAGCAGCGCACGCCTTTCGGAGTCATGCAGAGCACCAGCGACTGTCCCAAGTGCGGCGGGCGGGGCAAGATCATCCATCAGCCTTGCGAGAAGTGCCGCGGGCTTGGGCTTGTGAGGCGCAACAAGACCATTAATGTAAACATACCCGCCGGCATTGACGACGGGCAGACTATTTCCATGCGCGGGCAAGGCAACGCAGGCGTCAACGGCGGCGAGCCGGGCGATCTTTTTGTTACTGTTTCTGTCTTGCCCCACGCGAAGTATGAGCGCGAGGGTAACGCGGTGCTGCTGCAGATGCCGATTTCGTTCGTCCAGGCTGCTCTCGGCGACGAGGTCGAGGTCGACACGCTGGACGGCAAGGTCAAGTACACCATTCCGGGCGGTACGCAGACGGGTACTGTCTTCCGCTTGCGCGGTAAGGGTATTCAAAACCTGCGCGGCGGCGGCAGGGGCGATCAGTATATCACTGTGAATGTCGAGGTGCCTAAGGTGTTGTCCGACGCGCAAAAAGACCTGCTCCGCCAGTATGCGGCTTTGACGGGCGAGGAGCCCGCAGCCGGGAACGGCAAGCGGCGCAGGAAGAAGTGAATTGTGGGTCTGTTCAGGTACCCACTACCTCCAGGCGGTACCTGAACAGTTGCTGAATTGCTAATTATACGGCAGCGCTGTCAGGTACGCGGAGCAAAATGGCAGCGTTTTTCCGTCTTTGATGACATGCAGGCTGCATCTGCGCAGCCTTTCTATGTCGAGTGTGTACGCGTCCTGGAACGCCATCGCGGTTATCGTGAACCCGTGCGACTTTATCCTGCTCAGGAATGCGCCCATGTCATTCATGTCGGGCTCGCTTTCCGCTCCGGTTGCGCCAATCTCTTCGGTTGCGCTTTCCCTGTTCCACCTGCGCGAGACGAAGCGCCTGTTCTTCAGGTGCTCGTCCCCTGTCGGCGGGCAGCAGGAGGCGTTTTTTTTCGTCAGTCTCAGTATCATGTCGTTCGGCAGGATCGCGAAGTCGCCGTGGAAACCGCAGTATGGATGGTCGCAGCTCGACGGCGCGAAGTCTTTGACTTTCAGTTTCCCTTTTGTTTGGAACTCAATGTCGCGTAGGAGCTCGGGCAGCGTAATTCTCCCGGGTTCCCCTTCGCTGCGCGGGTATCGCCCGAAGTAGCTTATCGGCTGAAAATGCACGCCCCTCACAGCGGGCGAGCCGGCTATGGCGAAGCTGATGATTTCTCCGATGTTATGGCTGTTTACCCCCGGTACGAGCGTCGGTACGAGCGTCACTCCAAGCAGTGCGCGGGAGCAGTTGGCTATGGCTGCTTTCTTTACGTCCAGCAGCGGCCTTCCGCGCAGCTTTTCGTATATGCCGTCCTCAGTGCCGTCAAACTGCATGAACACGAATGACAGCCCCGCTTCGCGCAGCTCCCCGGCGTACTGCGGGTCCCTGCCGAGGCGTATGCCGTTCGTGTTGAGTTGTATCGTTTCGCAGCCGGCTTCTTTAGCCGCTGCTATGATTTCCGGCAGGTCGTCTCTTATCGTCGGCTCACCGCCGGAAAGCTGGACGAACGTATTGCCTGCAGTTGCGAGTCTGTTGAAAATATCGCGCAGTTCGGTGATGGTCGGGTCTTCGCCGCCTTCTTCGCAGCTTCCGCTCTGCGCGAAGCAAACGGGGCAGCCCAGGTCGCAGCGTGTTGTCACTTCGACAAGGGCGCAGCAGGTTTTTTGAAGGTGTCCTTCGCACAGCCCGCATCCATCGGGGCAGGCCGGCAAACTGTTCTTGTCTGCTGCCGGGGGCGCGTAGCCCGCTCCCCATTCTTCGTAGGAGGGGGCGTCTCCGCGCCAAACTACCGCCCGGAACCTGCCATGGTCCGGGCAGCGTTTTTCTATGTAGTAGTCGTCGCCGCGTTTTACTACTTCGGCGTCAATCCTCTTCAGGCACACCGGGCAGACGCTCAGCGTCTTTCTTACGCGCTGCGCTTTCTGTTGCGGCGTCACTGCTATTTTCATTTTCGGCTGTTCTACCTCTATGGGGGGGATTGCGGGTCCCCGCATCCTAGGCCGCAATGACGATGTGAACCTTCACTTGTCCTCGAGCTGCTCTTCGACTTCGGCCATCCTGCCCTCTGCCAGTTCGAGCGGTATGTTCACTTTGCCGCATTTCGGGCATCTTTCGACTTCGTGGGTGAAAGAGCGGTCCATATACGAAAACTGCGTTTTCATAACGACGAGCGGTTCATTGCAGGCGTTACACTTCCACATATTTTTCAAACACCTTCCCTGCTGAACTTCATCCTGTGGTAGTACGCGTCGATCAGTTCATACGCGCCGCCCGCCACTTTATAGCTCACCCAATACGTTATTACCGGTTTTTCCATGCTGCACCTGCAGGCGCCGCTTTCCTCGTCGACAAGTTTGTCGCCTGTCGTTTCGGCAAGCCATATCGCTTCCTTGACGTCGTCAAGCGAGATGAGCTTCCTGTCGATTTCTGCGAGCAGGTCTTCAGATGCGATGATTTCAATGCTTTCCCATTCGCGTTGATCGGGAGCGTAGTCCGCTCCTTGTATCTTTTTCATCAGTTCCCTCTTGACGTATATTGCGTTTTCCCTCTTCTCGTGTATCGCAGGAACCCGACTTTGCGGAAGGTTGAATACAATGTCTAATATGTGCGTGCATTCTTTGCCCCGAGCACCGAACACTTCTTTGCAGTTAGCGCAGTAGGCTATATACGGCAGGTCGCCCATCGCCGCCCGCTTCCCTGTGATTTTGTCGTAAAGTCCGGGGTTAGCGGCGCGCATGTGCCCTCCGCTGCCGCAGCACAGGTTCTTTTCGGGGAGTTCGACGACGCGCGCGCCTGCCCGGGCTGCGAGGCGCCGCACGGCAGTTTCCATCTCGTCGTTGCCGCGTGAGTTGCAAGGGGCGAAGACATTGTACTCGCCCTCAGCCGGTTCTGCGCCGGTCCTGCCGGAGCTGATCCTGCTTTCGTCGGTCCCGTCTGCGCCGGTCCCGCTTGCGCCGGTCTCGTCTGCGCCGGTCCCGCTTGCGTCGGTCCAGCCTGCGCCGGTCTCGCTTGCGTCGATTCCGTCTGCTGCCATGAGTTCGTAGAGGGATATCCTCGAAATTTCGGGCTGCAAGGCTTCAAAGGCATTCATGCAGGCTGCGCAAGCAAAGACGAATATTGGTTCTCCGAGCGCTTTCCATGTTTCGATTATCACCGCTGTGTTTCTCTCGGCTCTTTCCTTATCGCCTGCCCAGTACGCAGGGGCGCCGCAGCAGTGGGCAAATATACCTGCGTCATATTTCTCCAGCAAGAAGTCGTATGACAGCAGTACGTGGGCGGGATTCGAGGCGCCTAGCTTGCACCCGGGGAAAAAGACGTAACGGCAGTCGGCCTTGCTGTTCGGAGCGGTGTAAAACGAAGCTTCTCCTGTAGATATATCCATTTCGCGCAGCCAGAAATCGTGCATAGCCTCCGGATAGGCGCCTGACTCCAGCCTGGCTTCGCGCGACATCCTTAGTATCTCGCCTATGTCGATCCCTTCCGGGCAGACTGCTTTGCATCGCCCGCACATATTGCAGGAGTAAGCCTGGCGAGTGAGAGTGTGCGTGGAGTACGGCGGAGTGGCTTTCAAGTCCGTGTAGGCTTCGATCGCTATTTTTTCGGGTGTCTTGCGGAACGTGCCAAGCATTTCGCAGGCTTCCATGCATTCGTTGCAGTCGCATTTGAAGCACCTTGCCGCTTCCGCCTTCGCTTCCTCCTCGGTGTACCTGTCTCCGGATGCCGGTACTATCGGCGTAGCGTGTTCAGCATCTTTATGCTGAAGGTATCGCGGGGATGCTTCTTTTTCTGTGAACTCTTCGAGAGGTTTGCCGGTTTGAACGTATGCTTCGATGATTTTCGAGGCTTTGATCCCTTGCACAATGCCTTGCATAGCGTTTGCACCCGTCAGCGCCCCGCCGAGGAACACCCCCGGATGGGCGGTCGTCAGCAGGTTCTCATCGAAGGTCTCGAGCAGCCCGAAGTCTTCGCCGTTTTCGCCGGTTGCTATGTATATGGCGTCGAATCCTTGCGGTAGGGAAAGCGAGCGGTGCTCGCTTGGCGAGTGTAGCTCGCTTGGCGTGCCGGATCCGTTTGGTATGCGCAGCTCGCTTGGCGTGCCGAGCTCTGCGCCAAATTCGAATCGTGCTTCAACGGCAGAAAACTGAAGAGCTATATCTTCGTCGAAGCTCTCGAAGCTCTCATGGCCGCGTAGCGCGCCTCCCCAGCCGCTTTCTTTCTCAAATACAGTTACCTCGTACTTTTTTTGCGCGAGGCTGAGCGCGCATGACAGGCCTGCGATTCCCGCTCCTATTATGGCGATTTTCTCGTTTTTCGGCGGGAGCGCGTATGCGTCGGGTTTGCGGTTTTTTGCGTTTGCGACGCAGGCTTCTTCGATGCGCCGGACGTCGATCGCGCCGTCGCCGGTCTGTGCTCGTTGGCAGTGTTCTTTGCACTTTTCGCTGCACAGGGCGGATACGATTGCGGGGAACATAACAGCGGTGCGGTATGCTTTATATGCTGCTTGCCATTTCCCTTTTTCCGCCTTTTCAACGAGGGCGCGCACGTCCAGGTTGAACGGGCACGCCCATGTGCATGAGGCAGGTTTCCCCTTATGGCATTTTTCGGTGAGTACGGTGAAGTTTTCCAGTTCCATGGTTCGCTCCAACTTTGCAGTAGTTAGGAGTTGTAGTAACTACTAACTCCTAACTACTAACTATCTATAGCGGGTTGTTCTTGATGAGTTCCAGCTCGTCCTCGAAGTCTGTGCCGAGGTAGTACTTGGGGGGAGTCTGATCCTCTCCGCGCTGCACCTTCTCCAGCCCCGCTTTGATTTTCTCCGGGGTCGCCGGAAGGTCGTATACGCGTACGCCGCAAGCGTTGTTGATCGAGTTGATGACAGCGACATGGCCGCAGCTCTGGAAGTCTTCCGAGCAGCCGCAGGAGCCATGCGGGCCGTGTTCGCGCGGCGTTTCGTTGTACATGATCTCAAAGTCGTCCGGGATCATGTCGATAGTCGGGATACCGCAGCCGGCGATGTTGCCGTGCTTATCTTCGGCGTTGTAAATCTCGCTGAGCGCGAAACCGATGCTGTGCGACAAGCCGCCGTAAGCCTGCCCGTCGACGGCAAGTTTGTTTCCGACGACGCCGACGTCCGCCGCGGCTTTGTACTTGAGCACAGTCGCTTTGCCAGTCGCCGTGTCAACTTCCGTCAGCGCGAGGTTCACCACATACATGAACTCGGCAATGTGCTCACCCTCGCCCGTGTTCGGGTTGAGCCCCATGTCGACGTCCTCGCGGCCCATCTGGTCGTAATGGCCGAGATACCTTGTGGCAATGCCTTCGCTTACCATCTCGGCATGAGTCCTGAAGCTGCCGTCCGGCTTGCGCATGGCGTCCATCAGTTTGTTCGCGGCGTCAATAGTCGCGTTGCCGGCCATGTAGTGCGAGCGGCTGGCTGCGGAGAGCCCGGTCCTCGGGGCGACTCCCGTATCGTCACGCACGAGCTTGACCTGCTTCGGGGTGAGTCCCAGCGGCGCAAGGGCTTTCAGCGTGTGCGTCAGGGTGCCTATGTCGCCGCCTTGCCCGACGTCCTGCCAGGTGTTGTAGTGGGTGACAGTCCCGTCGGGGTTCAGCTCGAGCTCGACCTCTGCGACGTCGAACTTGCCTGTCGTGCAAAGGAATCCGCCGAGGCTCAGGCCTACGCCAACGCTGCGCCCTTCTTTCTTCGCGGCTTCGGCTTCGGCTTTGAACTTGTCGTAGTGTGGCTTAATCATTTGCATAAGCGCGGGGTAGACGTTGTAATCTTTATATGGCCTGCTGTTGATAGTCGTCTCGCCCGTTTTCGCCAGGTTGTTGTAACGGAACTCCCATGCGTCGATCCCAGCCTTTTCCGCAGCCATGTCGATGAGCGCTTCGGACATCGTCGAGATTTGCGGAGCGCCGAAGCCTCTGTACGCGACCTGGAAGCCGTTGTTCGACATACCGGCGCGTGCCAGGGCTTTTATATTCGGGACGTTATACCCGTAAAACGGGACTGATACGAGGTTGGACAGCAGTATGCTCGCGACGACTGTATACGCGCCGTGGTCGAGCGCGACGTCATACTCGATGCCGGCAATCTTGCCTTCGGCGTCGCAGGCGAGGCGGCCGTTCGAGAAGGTCGCGCCGCGCTTGCCGGTCGTGTGGCTGAACTCGTCGTAGCTGAGCGTCATCGTGCACGGGACGCCGAGGTTCTGCACGGCTGTCGCGGCGAGCGAGTATGTGTTTGATGCTATCGAGTAGCCGAACGAGCCGCCAACCGGATTGAGTATCAGCCGCAGCTTGTCGGCCGGGACGCCTGTGGCTGCGGAGACCTCGCCCAGCGAATCGTGCAGGGACTGGGCTTTGCACTGGATTGTAAGAGTCCCGTCCTCCTCGTAGTATGCCTGGACGACGTCGGGCTCAATCGGCAGGTGCGGTTCATGCTGCGAGTGGAAGCTGCCTTCGACGACAAACGCGGCGTCGTCGAATATCTCCTCGGTGTCGGCGCCTTTGAGCAGCGGGAGTTCCATGTAGAAGTTCGGGAGTTCCTCCTGCAACTGGATGGCGTTGGGCGCGACGGCTTCCGGGAAGGTCATGTACGCCGGCAGCAGCTCGAAGTTCTTCTTGACCGCTTTGGCGGCCGCGCGCGCGTGCTCTTCCGAGTCCGCAGCGACGAGCGCTACGACGTCGCCCCTGCGGTTGACCGTGTCGCCGCAGATGACGGGGAAGTTCAGCATGCCGTTTGCTTTCATGCGAGGTATGATCTGCGGGACGGGCAGGCTGTTCGTGCCCTTGACGTCTTTTGCCGTCATCACCTTTATGACGCCCGGCATTTTCTCCGCTTCTGACGTGTCGATGCTGATTATTTTAGCGTGATGCACATCGGCCAGGACGACAGCGAGGTGAGCCGTGCCTTCCGGCATTTGGTGCTTTATGTCGTCGCCGTAGTCCGCGAGGCCGCAGACCTTGGCCAGCGCTGCCGGGCGCGGAAGCTCCGAGCCGTAGTACTCGCCGGTTTCCGGGTCTTTAAATGTGATTTCGTCCATGGTCGCTTCGCCGCGCATGACCTTGGCGCCCGCCATCACCGCGTCGACCAGAGGCTTGTACCCTGTGCAGCGGCAGACGTTGCGGTGCTTTTGGAACCAGTCGCGCACTTCGTCGCGCGTAGGGTTGCTGTTGCTCTGGAGCAGGCCGTACGCCGAAACGATGAATCCCGGCGTGCAGAATCCGCACTGGACGCCGCCGTAGGTTATCCACGCCTGCTGCAGCGGGTGCAGGTTCTGCGGTGTGCCAATGCCTTCGATAGTCGTGATCTCGCTGAACTCGGGAACGTTTTTCATCCTGCGCGTGCATGAACGGATGACGTCTCCGTTGAGAATGAGAGAGCAGGCTCCGCACACGCCGGTGCCGCAGCCTACTTTTGTGCCTGTTAGGCCCATTCTCCGGATTACAGTCGCGAGGCTGTCTTTCTCCGGGTCGCAGATGACAGGCCTTTCGACTCCGTTCAAGGTTAGTATGAGTCTTTTCAGCATATAATCGCCTCCTGTAAAAATATCTTCCTCTTCCCTTCGCGGCGTGGGAGCGCGTCGGGAAGTACGGTCACATTGATGGTTGCCTTTATACTTTCCGGCAAGCAGGCGCTGCGGAGCGCCTCTGCTACCGGCGCGGGGCGTATATCTCCAATGCTGCGCTGCGTGTGGATTTCGATGACTACATGGTCGTCCGCCGGCGCCGTAGTAATATCGTAGTCGCAAACCGCTCTCAGGCCCAGCAGCGCTTCGTCAAGCTCCCTTATGCTCAAGCGCGCGCCGCATGCCATTGTCACTGTGCCTGCGAGCCGCCCTTCTGTGGCAGCCAGCCGCTTGAGGTCCGAGCCGCACGCGCATCTGCCCTCGACAATCCTGGATACATCCCCTGTCTTGTACCTGATGAGGGGCATAGCCCGCCTTGTGAGCGTCGTGAATACCACCTCGCCGGAGACGCCGTCCGGCACGGGCGTTCCTTGCTCGTCCACCACCTCGAAGAGCAGGTCGTTCTCCCTGATGTGCAGCCCGCAATGCGCGTCGCAGTCTATCGCGCCGCCGAGTCCCATCTCAGTAGAGCCGTAATGCTCGTATACTTCGCAGTCCCAAATCCTTGCCAGTTCGTGTTTCACGGCTTCCGGGACGTTATCCGTGCAAAGCAGCGCGCTTCTTACTTTCGTATCGACCTTCTTCGCCTCGCAGTAACGCGCCAGCGCCAGTATTTGCACAGGCGCGCCTACGAGCGCTGCGGCGCTTTCCTTGCTCAGGGCCGAGGCGCATTCCCGCAGGTCGCCGATGGGGCCGAAGCGGACCGGTCTGACAGGGATTCTTTCGAGCGCCCGCGCTATCAGGTCGCCCACTCCTCCGCGCCGCTCGCAGGGGAGCAGGATCATCATCGCTTCACCGGGGCATGCTACAGCCGTGAGTCCGTTCGCGAAATAATCGAGTGTCAGTTCGAGGTCTTCTTCCGAGAAGAAGAGCCGCTTGGGGCTGCCTGTCGAGCCGCTTGTGCGGAGCGTGACTATCCGCGATACTTCCCCCAGAGGTGCGCAGATAAGCCCGCTTCCGATGCTTTGAATGGTTTGCGCGTCGATGGTCGGGAGTTTGCTGAGCTGCGAGAGTTCCCGCAACTCCCGGGGGTAACCGCGCTGCGCGTAGTATCGCCCTTTCTGAGCAGTTTCAAGCGTCGCGTTGAGCATTGCAAGTTGGTATTCTTGCAGGTCGCCTTTTGTGATTACCGAGATCCACTCGTCAAGCGGCGTTATTCCAATGCCGGGTGTTTGTTTAGGAGCCTTGGACAAAACTCGCGCCATCGCGTTCACCCCGGCTTCCCAGCGGTATAAAGGAGATATCGGGGGTTTATTTTTTTGATTGCCTCCCGCTCAGCGGCTGAGCATGGCGCGGCAGCCGTGCCGGAATCCATGAGCATTTGCGCGTAGTAGTCCCTGAGGGACTGCGTATGGTCTTCGGTTCCTGTGACGATATATCCAAGCGCGGCGAGGTTCTTGAGAAAGTCCTCTTCCACAAGGTGCGGGATGGTTCCCCCATCGCCGCTCGTCCCGGAGAATACGTCGGCTACCATCAGGGCGCCTCCCGGGCGAAGCACGCGCCGGGCTTCCGCGAGGGATCGCGCGCTGTCTGTGAGAGAGAGCGAGCATTCGAACATGACCGCGTCGTACGATGAGTCTGCGTGGGGCAGGCTTTCCGCTGATGCTTGCAGTATGCTCGCGCCCGGGTTGCGGGAAGCCGCTATTTCGGCTAGCTGCTCATCGGCGTCCACGCCGTCCGCCGCGTATCCGGCTGAGTTGAGCAGGTCGACGCTTCCGCCATCCCCGCAGCCGACGTCCAGCACGCGCGCTCCGGTTCTCAGGCAGTCGGGGGTTGGGCCTCGTCGGGCAGGCCTCAGGCTGCTTATGCCTGAGAGTTCAAGGAGCCTTTGCGTCAACGCGCTGCCTCCGGGGCGCGCGGGCGCGCCGAAGGTCAAGGTTTGAACCCGACGTCCGTGCAGTTAAATCCGAAGGTTTTGAATAGTTTTGCTTTTGCTGCGTCGTCGCTGAGTTTACCGGCGTCGGTGTGTTTCAGCGACTCTATCTCTTCGCACAAGTCTTGCAGCCGAGCCCCGCAATCCAGGTCGTACATGCTCGCTTCTTCAACGACTTCGAACCCGAATGGGGTGTACGGCGGGATTGTTATCAGGTTCTCCGCGACGGCGTCGAACTCGACTGTCTCATCGTTTTTGGTCTTCACGGTGCAGCGCAGCTTACCGCTCTTGACGTAGAACAGGCGGTAATCGGGGAGGAAGGCTTCCCATTTGCAGTAGAACCCGGGTTTCATGCGCAGATCCCATATCTCTTTGACGCCTTCCGTCTCATAGCGAGCTACTTTGAGCTGCATCTTTATGCCGTCGAACTCGTGTTCGCGGATGCCGTATCCGGCCGGGCGGAGTTGCTGGATCTGCTCGCGCGGCGTGTCGTTTGGCGCGGGCAGGCTGCGGAACGCGATTTGCCCGCTGTACTCGCGGAACATGCCTTTGAAGGAGAGGTCTTCGTATACGCCGGGGTAGTCGCGTATCAGGCGCTGCCAGTTTTGCGTGATGACTTGCTGGTCGATGCCCATGAAGAGGATGTTCAGTCGGCTGTTTTCTTCGACCGGGATGAACCCGTGGCCCATCCACGGCTGGATGTGGAGTATGTCTCCGGCTTCCATGACGAAGGTTCTGCCCATGCAGTTCGTGAGGAATTTCCCCTGGCTGACGAGGAATGTTTCCGTGCCCTGGTCGTGTTCGTGGTAGTCGATCGGGGTCGAGGATGGCGTGCGGAACTGCATGCAGTCCATTTCGTTCTTGAGGAGTTTCGTCACGGGGTCGAGGAACATCCTGTAGTAGATGTCTTTGCCGTCGTTGACGATAAGGCAGTCTTCCGGTTCTTCCATGCGGATCAGGTACTTGTTTTTCATGAATGTAACGCCCCTTTACCGGTTAGTTTTTGTTATTCTGTGTCTGTTCAGGTACCCACTACCTCCAGGCGTTATATTTCATTTCTATCGCTCAATGACGCGTCCATGCGTCAATTCGCGAGCGCTCCACATGATTACCTTGTATATCGAATCGAAGCCTGCTTCGATTCGAAGAGGAGCTGCGATGGAACGAGCGAGCGTTGCAGCTTGCTGTAACGCGAGTCTTAGTGTAATCCGCAGCGACGAGGTTGCGCTTACGAAATGAAATATAGCGCCTGGACGGGGTACCTGAACAGTTGCGTATTTGCCTTGCTACAGGCCGCTAACTACTGCGCCATAATGTCAATCTCGAACAGGTTGCTGCTCACAGGGATGCTGTCAACCTCTATATCATAGACGATTTCAAGATGGCCGCCGTCGTCGCGGAAGTTCTTTGTGATGCTGTGCGTATCGATGCCCATAGTGATTGAGCCGTACGGCGTTTCATATAAGAAATGATGCTTTTGATCTTCCGAGAAGACCATGTCGCTGTTTGTGTTGCTCCCGCGTCGTAAAATGATGCGGTCAGGCTCGATGTTGAACGTGGTGAACAAGCCGTTTATCCCGGTCAGGTCGCTCTCTTCATAACTGAACGTAGTCAACCCTTTGCTCCTGGTGTAGATGCCGTCCGTCATCAGTTCAAAGCCGCCCGGGTTTTCGTCGCCCAGGGATATCAGCGAACCTTTTATTGATATTGTCACATTTTTCTTCATAATAAAGTCTATTCCTCATAATCACAATCTATCCGTTTCTTCTTCATTCCAATGCAATCTGTTGAACCATGCCGCGTATGTCCGATTCCAGGAACCTGGAGGCGAGTTCTTCAAACCCGTCCGTAGCGTCTGTGACATAGTATCGGGTCGAGCCGCCCTCGTCCCGCCCGGACAGCATATCCTTTGCGGAGAGGTCGCCCGCCACAAGTTTAGCAGTTTCCGCTCCCGAGTCGATCAGCGCGACCTGCGGCCCCATGACTTTTGAAATCACCCCACGCAGGAGCGGGTAGTGCGTGCATCCGAGAATAAGTGTATCGATGCCGGCCGAACGCAGGTTGCGCAAGTAACGCTCCGCTATGGCAAGCGCCGCTACGTCGTCTTCTTCAATCGCGCCATCCTCGACGAGCGGCACGAACAGCGGGCATGGAGCCGAAAAAACTGTGAAGTCCGGTGAGATACGCATTAACGCGCTTTCGTACGCTCCGCTGCCAATCGTCGCTTTTGTGCCGATGACGCCAATCCTGCCGCACCCGGTCTGCGAGGCTGCCGCTTTTGCCGGTGTGCTGACTGCTTCATAAACCGGCATGGCATAGCTGCCCGCCAGGACATCATAAGCCGAGGAAGAGGCGGTATTGCAGGCTATGACCATTGCCTTGATGCCGTGCCCGGCGAGGAAAGACGCTGCCTGGCAGGAGTATTTGACTATCGTTTCCTTTGACCGGGACCCGTAGGGGACTCTGCCTGTATCGCCAAGGTAGATGATGTCTTCGCCCGGCATGAGTTCCGAGAGCTTCTTTACTGTCGTCAGTCCGCCGAGCCCCGAGTCGAAGACTCCGATCGGCCGTTTATCCATTGCCACTACTCATCTTGTTCACACATTTCCCACAAAAACATTTTCCAGATGCCTCAGGGCTTCTTCCCGGAGTTTAAACAATCTCTCCGCCTGAGTCGCCTGCTTATCGGCATACCGGTAACGTGGAAAGAATCGCGTCAGGTGGAGAGGTATGGAAGGGTCGACGCTGGACAGCCATCTTGACAACTCGCCGACGTCATCTTCATTTTCGCCCGGTATTACCAAGGTCGTCACTTCGACATGGCAGCGGTTTGCGCAAAGTTCAATCGATCCCTTGACCGTTTCCAGAGCTCTGCCGTCGCCGAGGCCGGCGTAGAACCTGCTAGTGAATCCTTTCAGGTCTATATTGACTGCGTCGATAAGCGGAAGGATTGCTTCAAGAGGTTCGCGGTTAATGAAGCCATTGGTGACGAGCACGTTATACAGCCCGACTTCATGCACGAGCCTTGCGCAGTCATGGACGAACTCGTAGCCGATCAGGGGTTCGTTGTATGTGAACGCGACGCCGGTGTTTCCTTCCGGAATCGCTTCCACCGCCAGGCGCGTGACTTCGTCCGGGGTTATGGCTTTGCCCGCGCGGGCGGGATCTCCGTATTCGATCGAGATTTCGTAGTTCTGGCAGAAAGGGCATCGCAGGTTGCAGCCGAAACCTCCCAGGGAGAGGATACGGGAGCCGGGGCAGAACATATATAGAGGCTTTTTCTCTATGGGGTCGAGCGCTATGGAAGATACTACGCCGTAACCGGCGGCGATAAGGGAGCCGTGCCGGTTCTCGCGAACCCCGCAAAAGCCTTTCGCGTCATGTTGTATCAGGCACTCGCGCGGGCATAGTCCGCAGCGTGCAGCTCCGTTTGCCTCCGTGTGCCAGAAGAGCGCCTCGTGACTGTCATTCATGCCGGATCACTTCAAAACGCTCAAGGGTTACAGGGGAGTCCCCGGTGATGCCTGCTTTACTTCTGGCGATGGAGATTTGGTCTTCGACCGTGTCGACGCCGTCAAGGTTCGGCAGCAGAAGACCTCGCCTGTTGCCCCGCGAGACGATAACGCCATAGCGTTTCACATCGAGCGCTTCCGGGCCGTGCACTGCTTCGGGGGGCAGCAGCACGTCAACTTTATATGTAAGGTGAGGCAGTTCGTCCGCGGTGACAGGGTCAAAACGCGTATCGTGAAGGCCTGCCGAGACTGCGTTTTGAATGATCTCCTGAGCTATGGCGGCTGTGGTGGGGGCGATTGTCCCTATGCAGCCCCTCAGGCGGCCGTTCTTGTACAGCGACACGAACACGCCCGCCTTGTCGTCCAGCAGCTCGCGCGGCAGGCCATCCGGCATCTTGAGGGTCCCTCCGGTTGTGACTTTATACTCAAGCGAGCTGCGCGCAAGGGCGCGGTACTCATCTTCGCCTTGCCTGCGTTCTTCAGCTTCCTTGAGAGCGGCGGCTTCGTACTGCTCCAGGCAGCGACGGCTCTCGTCCGCTCCCGCAGGAGCGACGGAAGCAATGGCATAGCCGACGCCGAACGGGCCTTCGTAGGATAGCAGCCTGGCCTTTACAGCCATTCGGTCGTAGCACCCGGCAAGCGTCATCAGCGAGTTGTAGCCGCACTCTGCGGCCCGTTCCCTCAAGCTGTCGGGTATGTTCATCAACGAGAGGAAGTCCCCCCCCGAAAGCGCATCCGCGACCGCAGCGTCGAACTCGGGGCCTTCCGCGGCGTAACCATACGGCCCGTCGCTTGTGAGCTTGTGCGACAGGTCGCTCGAAGCTATGAGGACGACTCTGCGGCCTGTGCTGTCCGCCGCGCCGCTTATTACCTTGCCAAGCCTGTAATGCGCGGCAGGTTCCATGCCCGACTGGGATATGCGAACCGTCAGATAATCGTTGCAGCGGCGGTTTATGAACCACATAGGCACCGTTACCCCGTGGTCGAGGGAGGCGTCCCGTTCTCCTGCATGGCCGGCGGGGATGCCCTCGCCGGCTGCAAGGCGGATTATTTCGGCCGCAAGGAGCTCGTCATAACGGGCGTCCAGGATAGTCTTGCTGTCGTTGTACCGGGCGAAACCGCCGGTAGCGGACGAACCCGGCGATATATGGAAATAGTCCGCGTACATCACGTTGTGCGGGGTGATGAAGACAATCGTATCCGGCGCGAGGCCGGCTATCTCCTTCGCGGCTTCGTCAAAAGAGTCGAGCGTTTTTTGAATCCCGGACTCCTGGCCGCGCCCGACGCCGGGTATGGCGAGCGGCGGATGGGGGAGCGCATAGGCGCCAATTATCGGCATAGTTGAATCATACCCTTCGAGTCAGCCAGTACGCGCTTGCGATAGCGTCGCCGATGACTCCCGGTTTTTCAGCGTCCCCGATGATATATGTCTCGGGGATGATCTCGCTAAGCGCCGCGATCGCGGCTTTGTCCGGGCTTACGCCGAACGCGGCCACAGCGGTGTCGCAGCTCAGAGTGACGTTCTTTCCGGCTGCGTTTTTCACGATTACTGCGCCCTCTTTGAACTCCTCTACCGTGCATTCGGGCATTAGCTTTACTTTGTTCTCCTGCAAAAGCCTTGCGAGAGTCGGCTTGCTGAAATGCACGAGATCGTCATAGAACCTCTCCTCGGGCAGCATGTCGACGAGCGTCACAACCTTGCCCTCCATGGCGAGCTGCAGCGCGCACTCGGTGCCGGAGAGCCCGGCGCCGCATACGACGACTTTTCCCCCCGTCGCTGCGTCGCCCCTGTCGACTGCGGAAACGTCCACGACCCCGGGTCCGCCGGAACCTTTAATACCCGGCATGACCGGTTTCGCGCCAACCGCAATCACGAGCGCGTCTGGGGACTCTATCTTGACGGTATCTGCGTTCACTTCAACTCCGGTCACTATCCTGGCTCCGCTTTCGATTGTTTTGCGGACCGTATACTCGAAGTATCTGCGGAAGCCGGCCTTGAAGCTCAGGGAAGAGGCCTCGTGCATACGCCCGCCGAGCTTGTCGCCTTTTTCGTAGAGCACGACTTCATGGCCTCTTTCGGCTATGTACTGGGCGGCGGCCATGCCGCCGGGTCCCGCCCCGACTATCATGACTTTTTTCTTCTTCAGCGCGGGGACGGGCGTAAGGTTGCGGTACTCCCACCCGAGCGTGGGATTGACGGCGCAGCCTGCCAGGTGGTTCCCGTTGTTGACCCCTCTGAGGCAGTACATGCAGCGCATGCAGGGGCGAATATCCTTTTCCAGCCCGCGCGCGCCTTTGTTTACGTAATCGCCGTCCGCCATGAGGGCTTTTGCCATGGCTACGATGTCTGCCTTGCCTGTTTTTATTATCTCCTCGGCGTGTTCAAGCGTCGATATCCCCCCGCAGACGGAGACGGCGAGCGAAGGTATAGCTTCCTTGAAAGCGGCGGCGTACTCCACGTTCACACCCTCGGGGATATAGTAGCCGGGCATGTTGTAGCTGAATGCCTCTCCGTACATGAGGTTGCCCGCAGAGACGACTATCATGTCGATATATTTCGATGCTTCTTTAAGGAAGCGGATTCGCTCGTCAAGGGTGGTGCCGCCGGGCAAGTGCTCGTTGCCGACGACGCGCATCTCCAGCGGCATACGCCCGTTTACGGCGCCATGCGCGGCTTCGAGCAGCTCAAGCGGGAAGCGCCAGCGGTTCTTTTCAGACCCGCCGTATTTATCGCCGCGCTGATTCCACAAGGTCGAGAGAAAACCTGACATGAGGTTCCCGTGCGCATAGTGGATCATCGCCATGTCGAAGAAGGAGCGCGCGCAGCGGTTGAGCGCGGCTACGAAGTCGTCTATGACTTTAAGCATTTCCGGGCGGGTGATTTCCCTGAGCCTTTTCGGGTCGTGATACGGCTCGACGACGGAGGCGACCCAGCCCATTTCGCCTTCGGGCAGAGTCAGCGCGCCCCACTGTCCTCCGTGGATCAGCTCTGCGGACAGCTTGCAGTCGTACCTGTGCAGTTCTTCGGCCATCATAGTCAGGCCTGCCACGTCCTCGTCCTTTGTTGCCGAGAGGCAGCCGAAGAAGTCGCGCGCTTCATTGAAGTTGACCGGAGTAGATCCGATCGTTACGAGGGCCGCGCCTGTCCTGGCTTGCCCGCTGACGAATTCCAGCAGTTGGTGCGTTACTTCGCCGGATTTGTATCCGGCGTGGTTTGTCACTATTGGGGAGTACTGGATCCGGTTTTTAAGTGTCATGTTGCCGACCTGGATAGGCTGGTACACATGCGGAAACTTGTTGAGCGGCATGATTAAACCTCCTCGATCATTTGGTTTGTCGGGCAAACCATTATATCCAGTTTTTGATCCCGACGGTACCCGGGTCATATTCGAGAGCCGCGCATTCATCGGCGCTCAGCTTCATGTAGTCTACGGCAATGCCCGCAGCCTCGGTGACGATGCGGATGCAGTTTGGCCTCGTTTGAGGGTCGTGGTATCCATCGGGGAACTTGTCGATGATCTCCCCGCACAGGCCGCTGCCCGCGACTTTCACGAAATCCTTGGCCAGGTTGTGGTACCTTTTGTAGAGGGTTTCCTTGAGTTCCATCCTGTTTGTCGTGGAAGCGGGGGCTTTCCTGCCGTGGGCGATGCCGTTGGCGAGTATACCGGCGGCCAGCGCTCCGCACGTGAAGCCGGCGCCGCCAATGCCTCCTCCGAAGCCTGTCGCGTAAGAGACTGCAGAGAGGTCGAGTTGCCCGCTTATGGCTCCGCTGCGGATCAGCGCTTCGAAAACCGACTCGGAGCAGTTCATGCTCCGGTTGTTGATGTTGTCAGCCGCGTACTCGACAGCGAGCTTTCGTATTTCGTCCCAGTCTTTTTGCATATCATTCCTATCCGGTGTCTGTTCAGGTACCCTGGACGGGGCGCCTGAACAGCCCCTAACAGTCTTATTTTTTTCGAGCTGCTCACATACCGAGGTACGCCTGCCTGATATAGTCGTCCTCGAGCAGGGTGTGGCCTTCCCCCTCTTTAACTATCCTGCCGTTTTCGATCACATAGGCATAATCCGCTATTTCCAGCGTCTGGTGCACGTTTTGCTCGACGAGGAACACCGTGATGCCTTCGCTGTGGAGCTGCTTTACGACCTGAAATACAGCTTGCGCCATAACAGGGGAGAGGCCGTATGAGAGCTCGTCGAAAAGGCACAGCGTCGGGTTCGACATGAGAGCGCGGCCCATTGCGAGCATCTGCCGCTCCCCGCCGCTCATCGTTTTAGCAAGCTGCTTTTTGCGCTCTTCGAGAATCGGGAAAAGCTTGTACATGCGATCGAGGCCTTCTTTGCGGCTCGACCAGAACTTTCGGTGGTAGGCGCCCATCTCAAGGTTCTCTTTGATCGTCATGTCCGGGTACAAGCGCCCGCCTTCGGGCAGGTAGGATATGCCTTTCTCGATGATCTTGTCGGAGGAAAGGTTATCGATGCGCTCGCCGTTGAAGGCTATCTCTCCGGACGTAGGCTTGAGCAGGCCGGTGATGGTGTTGAGAAGCGTCGATTTACCCGCCCCGTTCGCGCCGAGCAGCGCCACTATGCTGCCTTCGGTTATAGACAGGTTGACGTCCCAGAGCACCTGCATCTTGCCGTAGCTGACATTAACGCCTTTTACTTCAAGCGTTGCCATAATCAAACTTCCTCCCCGAGATACACCTCTATTACCTGGGGGTTCTTGGATATCTCGTCGGGCGCGCCTTCGGCGATTAGCTCGCCGTGGTGCAGCACTATAATGCGGTCGCAAATAGTCATTATCGCTTTCATCACATGCTCAATCATGAGCACGGTCACGCCGCTGTCGCGGATCTCCCTGACGAGCGACATCGTTTCGTCTACTTCCGCGGGGTCAAGCCCTGCCATTAGCTCGTCGAGCATGAGCGCTTCCGGTTGAGTGGCGAGGGCCCGTGTAACTTCCAGGCGCTTTTGGAGCGGCAGGGGCATGTCGTTGACGGCAATATTCGCAAACTTGTCCATACCGGTAAAACGCATGGTCTCGTCTGTGATCCTCTCCGCTTCCGCGTAGCTCACGCCTTTCTTGCCAAACAGCGCGCTCATACGAACATTCTCGCGGACCGGGAAATCAGGGAAGTTCTGCGCGGCTTGAAAAGTGCGCGCAAGGCCCAGTTTGCAGATGCGATCGGGGCTGAGCTTGTTTATCTGCCTTCCGTTGAGTGTTATCTCGCCCTCGTCGGTTTTGTGGTAGGCCGATATGCAGTTGAAAAGAGTAGTCTTTCCGGCGCCGTTCGGGCCGATTAGCCCGAGAATCTCGCCCTTGCGCAGATCGAAGTCGACTTTGTTGACGGCGGTCATGCCGCCAAATCGCTTTGTGACGCCGCGACCTTGGATAACGCTCTCGTAATCAGGCATCTTCCGGCACCTCCTGAGCGCGTTTTCGCCGCTTGGCGATGAGGGTTTCTATTGTGCCGAACAGGCCTTTCGGCATAGCCAGAATGACAATCACCATCACAGCTCCGAAGATAATCATGTCCCCTACGACGATCTGCCGGCCGAAAATCATAATCTCGTCCGGTTTGCGCAGCAGGTAATCCTGAAGCACGAAAAATATAACAGAACCTACTATTGGCCCGTATGTGCTTGCCATGCCGCCGAAGATCGCCATCAAGACCGGGAAGAAACTGTAGTTCAGCCCGAACGCAGTATCCGGGTCGATATATCCCGCTTTCGTGCACATTATCGCGCCAACCGCTCCCACAGGCGCTGCGCTCAGCGCGAACGCCAGGACTTTTGATTTTGTCGTGCTCACTCCAAGATGCTGCGCGCTGTCCTCGTTTTGCCCTATGCATTTGAGCGACAGCCCGAATTTCGATTTATTAAGGAGCAGCATCGCGATAACTGTTATGGCAAACAGCACCAGCAAGGAGTAGAAAACGGTGATGTTGTCATAGGGCTTAACCATGCGCCCCTTAGTCCGCGTAACTGTACCCTCGTACCAGTGGAAGAACTTGTTGAGGAACAGCGTAAGCCCGAATGTGAAGATGGTGAAGTAGATGCCGCGCAGCCTCAGCGTGACGATCCCGATGACGATCCCGACGCAAAAAGCGAATGCGGCTGCGAGAATCATGTTCGTCCATAAGGGAAGCTCCCTGCCCAAAATAGCCTGCAAGTACATCCCCACGCCGTAGAATGAGGCGGTCGCCAGCGAGACATAGCCGGCCTTGCCGGAAAAGAACGACCATGAGAGGGACATAATGCAGTAAGCCATAATCCAGGACAGGAAGAGCGGCGTATATACGTCCGACGAGACCTTCGGCACAAAGGCCAAGGCCAGCGCCGCTGCTATTATGCAGCCGGACTGCACCTTTGAGCCGGTGGCGTCCCAGAATGTTTTTTTGATTAAGTTCAAGCCTTCACCTCCCCAGCAGGCCCTTTGGCCTGATGATCAGAAGCAGTAGTATAATCAGGTAGAAAGCCGATATCATAAATACGGAGTCGATAAAGTGGCTCACGGCATAGCCGACGACGCCCAGTATGAAGCCGCCCAGAATCGCTCCCTTGACGCTGCCGAGCCCGCCAAGCACCACTATGATTATCGCTATCGTCGTATAGCCAAGGCCCGATGTGCTCGAAAACTGATCCTTCATGCTCATAAGCACGCCGGCGCACGCCGCCAGCACGCCGCCAATCGCGAAGCACAGCGCCATGATCCGGTTGATCTTGACTCCGTGCAGCGACGCAGCCTGCGAATCCTGCGCTGCGGCGCGGATTGACTTGCCGAGCCGTGTGCTCGAAAGGAAGAATGTATATATAACGCAGATGATAATCGCAATCAGCATGACAAACAACCCGGCGGCCGCGAAGCCGACGCCGCCGATGTTGACGCTTGTCATCATAAAGGGGTAGCGCATCGGGGCTGAGCCGATGTTTGTCTGGATAAGGCTTTGGACGATGAGATAGATTCCGAATGATATGAGGATAGCGTTGCCCTCAAAAACTCCCATGTTGGGGGACATCCTGCCCGCGCGCCGGTATATGGTGATATGGAGCAGGTAAGATATGATGAATACGATGGGGCAGGCGATCGCAAGCGCCGCCAGCGGATGCAAGCCCGTCCTGGATTGCAGCATATATGTTGTGACTGCGGCGATAACGATGAACTCGCCATGAGAGATGTTGAGGATGCGCACGACGCCGTACTGCGTGCTCATGCCCATTGCCATGAGCGCATAGGCGCTGCCCTGTATGCATCCGTTGATGAGGATCAAAAGAAATGTGTTCATAGTACAAATTCCTTATGGTAGTCGTTTGAAAACCGGGGGTGGGATTCAAACTCCACCCCCGCCTGCTCCCGGGAACCTCATCGAAAGGTTCCCGGGAGATTGAGTCGCTGCAAGGTTTAGCCGCCGGCGTTCCAATGAGGCTTGGGAATGATCGGGTCGGCAGTCCTGCGGCCATCGGCGTCGATGACTTCCGCTACGCCGTTTTGCCACTGGCCGACGTTGCCGAGATAGTACTCGTCGGTGAGGATGTTGTTCTTGAACTTGAGCTGCGGGTGCATGACTGTGTCGAAAGTCGCCGATTCCACGTATTTGACCAGCGTCTCGTTATTGATCATGCCGTTCGCGTCAAGCTCTCCCGCGTTCTCGACTGCCTGCTGGAGAATCTCCATCACGGAGTAGTAGCAGATATGCCCCCACCAATCCTGGTACACGGAGCCGTCCGGGTTGAAGGAGCCGTCCGCGTTCTTCCAGAAGGAGCCTTCATCCGTCCAGTACTTGCGGAAATGCTCGCTGTATGCCTTGGCGCGGTCGCTGCTCTTCTCGTTCCAGGCGCCCCAGCCAATCAGGCCTTCGAGAGCAAGGTTCGTCGGGTCGCCGAAAGCGAACAGCCCGAAGAAGTCGTATGTGCCGCCCGGCCCTACGAGGTATACATCGGGGTTGTAGTCAAGCTGAACCGCAGCGGCGGCGATCGGAATCGACTGCTGCGGGTAGGTGTAGCTCAGGAATACCTGCGCGCCGCTCGACTTCGCCCTGTTGATGATGGCGTCCGCGATGAAGTCGCTTGGGTCGACGGGCTCGCTGCCCTTGACTTCGATGCCGACGTCCTTGAGCGCTCTTTCTGTCGCGCTCCAGTATTCAATGCCGTGCAGGTCGTCGATGTAGGCGCAGTATACGGAGGTAAGGCCTTCCTCTTTGAGGATTTTGACGAGGGCGGGAACCTGGGTCTCGGAGTAGCTGAGTATGGAGAAGGTGTTGACGCTGCCGTAGTCCTTCCTCATGTCGTTGAACTGCTCGGCGAGTTCCAGCGCGCCGCCTTCAGCGGCGAGCAGGAGATACCCGTACTTCTGAGCCAGGGGCGCGCAGGCGAACAGCCTTGCCGTCCCCTCGGGGCCGAGGATAAGGTCGGGTTTCTCGCTGGAAACCATCTGCTCGAAGAGCCTTGTCGTCTGATCCATGTTCGAGGCGTCGTCATAGACTTTGATCTCGACTTTTACCTTGCGGTCAAGTGACTTGACGTAGAGTCCGCCGTCCTTGTTGATTTCGTCTTCCCACATGCGATACTGCGGGCCGAAAGCAGTCTGGTCGAAGATTGCCTCGTCGCCCGTCAGAGGCCTGACGGCGCGGATTGTGATGACATCCTTCTGCATGTCCTTCTGGTAGCCTTTCTCCACGAGGTCCCCGCTGCCGCTGGGGCTCGCCGCGGGGCTTCCGCTGGAGCTTGCCGAGGTGCTTGCGCTCGGCGTTTCGTCTTTCTTGTCGCAACCTGCGAAGATTGCAAAGGCCAGCACTAATGCGAGTAACAGGGCGATCCATTTCTTCTTCAATTATTTTTCCTCCTACCGGTAGATGTGTATTTCGGGCTCCAAGCCAAGGCTCCTTTGGTGCCCTTTAGGTGTGATTCTACAACAAAAAAAGAGCCTCGTCAATACACATTTGGTGGTAGATTAACTATCGTTCATTGACATTTTTTCCAGTCTAATCTACAATGGTGAAAAAGTTTGAAAGGAGACCGGAACATGAGCAAGTCATTAGTTGAATACGGTATAGACGGCAAAGTAGCCATAGTCACCGGAGCCGGCAGCGGTATCGGCAAAGAAACAGCTATCCAACTGGCGAAAATGGGAGCCCGTGTCGCGCTGTTCGGGCGGAGGCTGTCGACAGTCAGCGAAACGGAGAAGGAGATTCAAAGCTTTTCGGGCGAAGTCATCGCGCTTGAATGCGACGTCAGTTCCGAAGCGGCTGTAGACGCTGCAGTCAAGAAGGTCGCGGATACGTTCGGCGGCATAGACATACTTGTCAACAATGCCGGCATTGAAGTGGACAGGGTAGAAGGGCAGATGGGCGGAGATATGTTTATGACGACGCCCGTCGAGCAGTACCACAAGGTGCTTGACACGAACCTGATCGGGCACTACAACACAATGAAAGCATGCGTCCCATACATGGTCGAGAAAAAGTACGGGCGGATCGTCAACGTAAGCTCGGTGACAGCGTTCAGCGGAGGGGTAGGCACCGCCGCGTATGTGGCCTCAAAGGCCGGCAGCATTGTCCAAACCAAGGCGTTCGCCAGGAAGTTCGGGCCGGATGGCATAACGGTCAACTGCGTCGCGCCCGGAATGGTGGAAACGCCCATGCACACCACGACCCCGAAAGAGCACTTTGAGATGGCGGCCAGGGGCAGCTTGTTCAGAAGGGTCGCCCAGCCGATAGACATCGCGCGGATAATTCTGTTCCTTGCGCAGGAGAACCTGTTTATGACAGGCGAAACGCTCTGCGACAACGGCGGGGGAATGGGCCGGTAACGCATGGTAAACTGTTCAGGTGCCCCCTGGAGGTAGAGGGTACCTGAACAGACACATATTTCATAAGAAAGGAATGAGTTTAGCATGAAATGCAGGACAGCAATAGCGGAAAAAATGGGCGACCCTTTTGTCGTCGAGGAAGTCGAACTGGCCGAACCGGGAGCGCAAGAAGTGCGCCTCAAAGTTATGACATGCACAATCTGCCACAGCGACATACACGGCGTCAGGGGGGAACACGGCCCCTATGAAGGCTGCGCGACCGCCGGCCACGAAATCGCGGGGATAGTCGACTCCGTCGGGAGCGGCGTGACATACGTAAAGCCCGGCGACAGAGTGTTGTGCGGCGTCGTAAGAGCAGGATGCGGCGTATGCGATAACTGCATGCGGGGCAGATCGTGGTTCTGCGAGAACCTGCCATCGTTCGGGTTCAGGCAGCCCGGGCCGTACACGCGGGCAAACGGCAAGGTGCCGATACAGACCAACGCCGGCGCGACAGGATTTTCCGAGTACACTAACTGCCATGAATCGTTCCTGTGCAAAATAGACGACGACATCCCGTTCGCCGTTGCCTCGGCGATGGCATGCGGGTTCATAACCGGTTTCGGCGCGATACTCAACCGCTGCCAGGTCAAGCCGGGCGAGAGCGTCGCCATTATCGGCAGCGGCGGCGTAGGGCTGTCGGCTGTGCAGGGCGCGCGCGTTTCGGGTGCATGCCCGATAATCGCAATAGATATTGTCGAAAGCAAACTGGAACTGGCAAAAAAATGCGGAGCGACGCACACTGTCGACTCCAAGAGCGTCGACGCCGTAAAGGCAGTCAGGGAGATTTGCAAATACGGAGCGGACCACACGCTCATAGCGGTAGCCGGCAAAGGCATCAAGCGCCAGGCATGGGACATGACCGCCCCGTGGGGGGAAGCCGTGATTATTGGGCACGGGCGGCGTGAAGAAGAGATGATGGACGAGTTTTGCGCAATGGACTTCCTGCAGGGTAAGAGGTTCACCGGCAGCGTAATGGGCGCCGTGACGCTGCGCCGCGATATCGCGAAGTACAGCGAGTTCTACCGCAGGGGTATCATCGATATCGACTGCATGCTGACGAATAGGTTCTCCCTCGATCAAATCAACGATGCTTTCTACGACGCCGAGCACGGCGCGCTAAAGAACATCGTCGTCATCGGCGGAGAGAAGTAGCATCGCCTGAACGGGGTACCTGAACAACACTATTGACCTGTGACGGACCAGCCTTCCAGCGGCAGCCTGCGCATTGCGCCGAAAATCCTCGCAGCGACTCCGGGATAGGCCTCGCCGAGCGATTTCAGCAGCGTCTTCATATCTTCACGCTTGCTCGCCCCGTTCATAGGGCAGGGGTTCTCCATAACGGGCAGCTTATACCTGCGGGCCACATCGGCAATCGCCGCCTCGCCCGCGTAAAGCAGGGGGCGTATCTGCGTCACCCCCGCCCTGCTCATGTATGTGACAGGCCTGAAACACGACACGCGCCCCTCGTAAATCAAAGAAAGCAGGAAAGTCTCAATCGCGTCGTCCATATGATGGGCAAGGGCGATTTTCCTGACGCCAAGCGCTGCGATCGTGTCATGCAGAGCGCCGCGCCTCATCTTTGAACACAGCGCGCAGGGATTCTTCTCCTTCCTCGTCTGAAAGATAACGCGCGCGAAATCACGCTTTTCGACAGTATACGGCACATCGAGTTCATTACACAGTTTTTCGATGCGCGAGTAATCCGCGCCGCCAAAACCCATGTCGAGCGAGACAGCGCGCAGCTTAAATCGCGCCGGGTGGAAGCGCCGCAGATTAGCAAGCGCGCATAGCAGCGCGAGCGAGTCCTTGCCCCCGGATACGCCTACTGCGACGGTCTCTTCGCGGCTTATCATGCCGTAATCGTCCACGCACCGGCGGACCAGGCCTGTGAACTTGTTCATAAAGCTAAACCTTTCTTGAAAAATTGTGTTGACACAGGCTGTTTCATGTGGTATATCTGTAAGGCTTGAAATCATTTATTATTTTAAAGGAATGGTCATAAGAATGTCAACGACACTCGCAAAAAAGGAAACAGTCACGCGCAAGTGGTATATACTGGACGCTGCGGGCGTACCGCTTGGCCGCACTGCGGCGCGGGCCGCCGTCTTGCTGCGCGGCAAGCATAAACCCGATTATACGCCCAATGTCGACTGCGGGGATTTCGTCATTATCCTCAACGCGGCGGACGCAGTCCTGACAGGCAAGAAGCTGGATCAGAAGTACTATCGCAGGCACAGCGGCTGGGTAGGCGGTCTCAAAGAGACAAAATACAGGCATCTCATGGAAAGAAAGCCTGATTTCGCAATGACTCACGCCGTGCGCGGCATGCTGGCGAAGAACATCCTCGACCGCGGGGCGCTTAAGCGACTGCGCGTGTTCAACGGCTCTGAGCATAAGCATGAAGCGCAGAAGCCCGAAGTCTGGGCGCAAGGGTAAGGAGGTGTATTGATGTATACAAGCAAGAAACCTTACCTGTACGGCACAGGCAGAAGGAAGTCCTCGGTGGCCAGGGTTTACCTGTATCAAGGCGGGACCGGCGCGATCACAATCAACGGGCGCGACATTGACGACTACTTCGGGCTTGAAACGCTAAAGTACATAGTCCGCCAGCCCCTCAACGCAACCGATACGACGGCAAAAGTCGATATCGAAGCTACGGTCAAAGGCGGGGGAGTGACAGGGCAGGCCGGCGCGGTGCGCCACGGCATATCCCGCGCTTTGCTCCTGGTTGACGACGGCTACAGGGCAACGCTTAAAGACGCGGGCTTCCTTACGAGAGACCCGAGGATGAAAGAGCGAAAGAAATACGGCCTGAAAGCCGCCAGGCGGGCGCCTCAATTCTCCAAGAGATAACAATCCGCTAAAAGAACCCCCGGGTTCTTTTAGTTTTTTAACTGTTCTACTTAGCTGTATTTAACCGAAAAACGCGCAAAATAGGTGGAAAGAGGCGGTGCACTTTTTGGTGACACGCAGCACTAAAGCCAAGTCGATAATAGCGGGAGCCGTCGCTGCGGCGCTCCTGCTCTCGCTTGTGCCGCTGCTGCTCGCGGCCCCCTACGCAAGGCCGTCGACAGACGACTACTCGTTCGGGGAAGGCCTGCGCAACGACGGCCTCCGGGGCCTGCTGAACACAGTGACGAGCTACTACAGGAGCTGGCAGGGCTCCTTTACCGGGACTCTGCTGATGTCGCTGCAGCCTGCGGCCGTGTTTGGAGCGCAAGCCTACGGATCGACAGGCTTCATACTCATCGGATTGCTGCTGGCATCGCTTTTCGCGCTCGTATTCGCCGCGCTGAGACAGACGGCTTCAACGGGCGAGAGGATCATCATAGCTTCCGCTGCGGCATACGCAGCGATCCAGTGGGCGCCTTTCGTGCCGCATGCATTTTTCTGGTGGAACGGCGCGATATACTACACAGGCTCGTTTTGCCTGTCTTTGTTCATGTTCACGGCGATGATACGCCTGAAAAGCGAAAGCAGGGGATTCATACCGCGTGCCGCAGCTATCTGCGTAAGCGGCTTCCTGCTGGGCGGCGTGAACTATGTGACGGCGCTGCTGAACCTGCTTGTCTGTATTACCGCCTCCGCGCTGATGCTGCTGCCGCGATTCAATGTGAGCAGGCGGCGCAAAGCGGCGCAGGCGGTATTCTCGCTTGCTGTGCTGGCCGGGCTCTTAGTAAGCGCGCTTGCGCCCGGCAACGCCGTGAGGGAAGCGCAGTATAGCGGCGCGCCTGTGTTCGAGACGGTGCGCCTATCCCTGGAGCAAGCCGCAAACGACGTCGCGAGCTTCAGCCGCCCCGAGCTGTACCTGCTCGCCGCCGCGCTGATACCGCTGTTCTTCCGCGCCGCAGGGAAGATGCGGTTCAAGTTCCCGCTGCCTGCTATTGTACCCGTTTACTCCTTCCTGCTCTTTGCCGCGCAAAACGCTCCGGTAATATTCGCGACAGGGTCGCGCGCGGTCGGGGAGGGGCGGGTAACGAACATCATCTATTACTCATTTGTGCTTTTATTGCTTGCAAACATATTTTACCTGTGCGGGTACGTCGCAGGGCTGCTCAATAGGCGCAACACCCTGGTGAGAGCGCCCGCTGCGTTAGCGGCAGTCATGCCCGCTGCGTTCATAATACTCTCTGTTTTCTCGTTCGGAGCTACCGCTTCGGGGATAAGCATAGCGGATCTGAGGGATGGGCTGCCGCAAAAGTCAGCCGAAGCTTTCGACCGCCAATACGAAGTCCTCATGGATGGCAGCGCGGATATCGCGCTGATACCGTATAACGAGGTGAAGACGAGCATTTTCGACTTGCCGCGCAACAGCGCTGACCCTACCGCCTGGTTCAATGTCGCGACAGCCCATTATTACGGGAAGAAACTCGTCAGCGCTTATCCGGAGGGATTTGACCCCGCAAGCTACGCGCCGCCTGTGATTGAGCCGGTGCTGCTGACCCTGCTCGTGGGCAAGGGGGATTCCGCACAAGAGATTCACGTGAACAGCTATCAGGGTCGCATGCCACTGATAGTAGTGTCAAATGAACTGAAAGGGACGCCGTACCAGTTCAGAGCCGATATTCAGGGTGTCCGCATATTGGTTGAGCGCAACCGGCCCGAAAGTAAACCCGCCCCCCCTGCTGCAGACGGTGGCGAGTTGAGAGCTGTTTATAAGTACGACGTCGACGCGAATGGCGTGAAACTCTACCTTTCAGGGTTTGAGATAAATGGGGAGCCGTCTTTCAGAGTCGCGCAGCTCGCGCAGATCCTCGGGACGGATGTAGTGATTAAATAACGCGCCATGCGATTTTTGCAGCGGCCATAGCGCATGGCACAATGATACAAGTGAGGTAAGCGATGATAACCACTTTTGAGGCTCGAGGCACGTGCACGAGGGAGATCAGAGTTGATGCGGAGGACGGCGTCGTGAAGAGCGTCCAATTCATCGGCGGCTGCGACGGAAACCTCCAGGGTATCTCCAGGCTCGTGGAAGGAATGGAGGTAAGCAAGGTAATAGAGCTGCTTAAAGGCATAAGGTGCGGCAGAAAGCCCACATCCTGCCCCGACCAGCTCGCCGCCGCTCTAGGAGCCTTGGACAAAACTCCCGCCATTATCTAGAGTCGGCGCAGCCGGCTTTGCACCGCCTCTTTCCACCTGTTTTGCGCGTTTTTCGGTTAAATACAACCAAGTATTCGCCCCCGCTGAACTTGTTCAGCGTAAACCCTGCAAAACAGGCGAAAACAATCGGCACTTATCTAAT
>Ga0082212_10000710_pt1 | contig 48536 bp, 36 predicted proteins | sample TergutNt197P3_FD_71548 | JGI IMG/M metagenome (GOLD analysis project Ga0082212, IMG submission 71548) | Neocapritermes taracua P3 segment gut microbial communities from Petit-Saut dam, French Guiana - Nt197 P3 | ecosystem: Host-associated > Arthropoda: Insects > Digestive system > Gut ... | reverse complement strand
TGTTTTCCGGTAGTTGACAAACGGTAAATATGGGCAGTTTTATCAACATACAGATAACCGTTTGTACGTAAATCTTCAAAATCCTGAATGCCAACAGGCAATTTTCTAAAATTATTCATATCTGATTTTTATTAAAATTATTCTTTTATTTTTTATACACATTTCCTATTGCATACAGTGGATAGACGGCGATATTTTGATAACGACCGAAATTCTCAATCGAGGTACGTATGCCGTAGCCGGCATTTTTTTCTTTCAAAAACATCCACAAACTTTGCATTTTTCCCTGTTTACCCGATTTTACTTCAATCGGGACAATCGTTCTGTTGCGTTGAACGATATAATCTATTTGTGCATTTGCATTTTTCTTCTCCCGCACCCAACAGTAGAGTTCGTCATCCGTATGACACGAGGCGTTTTTTTTCAGTTCGCAGCCCACAAATATTTCTGCAACAGCGCCCTTATTAACTGTCTCAAAATCGTTGGAAAGTAAAATGCCGGATATATCCAGATTTAATATTCTTTGATAAATTCCGGTGTCAAAAGGAATGATACGGCGATACTTTGGGTTTATTTTTGCACCAAGCGGCACTCCGTCAGCCGAAGCATGCGTAACCTGATAACACAAACCTGCCATCAACAGCAGTTCTAATGATTTCTTTACCTGCTCGTTATGGAGGTTTTGAGAGACATGTTCGTAGACGAATTTCCCTTCCGCCTGATGTGAAACCGAACTGAAGACCTCGTTGATTCGGGCAGCGGGAATGCGGTTTTTATATTTGGCAAAATCGTTGCGGAACGAGATGAGCATACTGTTCATTACTTTCTGACAGCGCAGGAAATCGTGCGTTTCGACAAATTCAGCAACTACTTCGGGCATGCCACCAATAATCAAAAAGTTTTTAAGTTGTTCGATGATTTTTTCATGTACCGGCAAGGAAACCGGTCTGTCAGGAGTAGCCTCATCTATTATTTTTGCCCAGACTTCAAAGCCTGAAGCGCATAGAAATTCGTTGAACGAAAAGGGATACATAAACATGGAGTCAATCCTCCCAACACCATACGTTGGAATTTCTTCAAGCGCAAATTCGAGTAGAGAACCGGCAGCAATTACATGAAGGGCAGGCAATTGTTCGTAAAAAAAACGCAAAGAAGATATGGCATCCGTGCAACTTTGAATTTCGTCCAAAAAAAGTAAGGTTTCGCCAACCACTATCGGTTTACCGAATAAAACGGCAAGTTCACTGCAAATTATCTGCGGGTCAGAGTGTTGCGAAAAAATTGTTTTTGCTGCCAGGTGGTCTTTGTTTTCAAAATTAACTTCAAAAAAATATTTAAAACGTTTGCCTAAATAACGGACGGCAGAGGTTTTGCCAACCTGCCGGGCGCCACGAAGCATCAACGGCTTGCGACGTTTTTCTCTACTCCATTGTTGTAGTTCGAGGTCAATTTTTCGTTTAAAATAATTCATAAATACTTGTTTAACTAAATTAATGCGGTACAAAGATAGTAAAAATTGGGGGAAAATCAAAATTAAAAAAACTTGTTTTTGATTTTGATTTAATATGTACCTGAATATCACGTGTATATAAAATTATTCCGTAAAAATACTACCCGAAAAATGCTATAAATCCGTAAAAATACTACCCGAAAATCATCATAAAAACTTAAAAATACTACCCGAAACAGCATTACTTTACTTGATTGAATTGCATATCAGGAATGGCTATGTTGCTTTACAGCGCAACTAATAAAGAATATTTTACAAAAGCACGAAAAATAATAACAGGTCAATCGTCAATCGTCAATTTCACAAACCCTAAAATAAAACTGTCTTCGTCTATGTGGCGCGTTTTGGGGAAATTGTATTGTTCGTAGGCTCTGTTATTGGGGCGGGATGCAGGGATGACAACATCTTTGAAATTGCTTAATGTTTCTGTCCAGGCGCCGGTCATAAAGCGCCAACCCGATGCGTGTCCGATACGTAAAACGCACGATTTGCCGGCTTCACATTGGTTGATTTCCTGACTAATCTTTTGCATTTCATCCAAATAATCTTCTCCGTCGGATTTGTCAACGGTATTCCAGTAATTCATTTCTTCTTCCACTAATTTTCGGGTATGCCCGTTGATCATGCTGAATAATTCGCTGATAGAGGATACGGGTAATTTCCCCGCTTTCGGAAAATTTCTTTGAACGAAATCGTAATAGTCTTTGGACACTTTCAATTGAAATGTGCTTGTTGCCTCCGTTCCGATGGCTTCTATGATTTGCGACTTCGATGTGTCCCATAAACTGTCTTTATGTTGCCTGATATTCAGCCTGATCAGTCTTGTGGCAATTTCCGTTTCCTTTTCAAAATAAGCATCGCCTGCGTGGATGAAACGGAAAACGTCGCTATTCGGATCTTCACCGAAGAGTTCTTTTTCTATTTCAGTTGCTTCAACAGCAACTTTGCCTCTTTGATTAGTCACTTGTATCATACGCTCTTTACCTGAAATCCGGTTTGCTATAGATGCCAAAATCGCTGTTCGTATAGCTCCTTTGATGGAACTTCCCGGAATATATGGAAATCCCATTCCATTATGTATACACTCTTTCAATGTGTCGTTCGGATTGATTTCGCAAAAAAGCGACATTCGTCGTTTGGCATAGTCTTTCGACTTGGCATCAGGTGCAAAGCGTTTAAGAAACTCTTTCAAATTTTCTCGCGCGGCTATGGCTTGAAGCCAGTTATCCAAATGCTGTTCGCTTAGCAAATTCCATACTTTTTCTTCTGAAATAACTACTAAATACGGTTTGGTATTATCCCCGTTCCTGATGGTCACACTTACAAAATCCGTGTTATGATGCAGTAGATTCCCGGAACCAATATGCACAGGCGTAAGCGTTTCAATTTTTATTTTACTCATGACTCATTGATTTTTACAGGGATAGAAAAAGGACGTCCGCTTCGGAACACAGGGTGCATCCGCTCGTCGTTCCATGCAGGAGCAAGGTCTACGATTTTACCGGTCAGCGGTTTGGTTGTCGGGAAAAGCGAACCGACGTTAAACATATAGATCGACCGTTTGCGCAAATGACAAAGGCTTTCTTCGTTGCTTCCGGCCATGAATCCGCCACGCAACAGCAAATCGTATCTTGCCGTTTTAACCTTGATCGCGGCCAACTCTTCTTTTGTTGGAATAAAAAGCGACAAAAGCATGGTATAATTGGCGTCGGGTATTTCTGGTAAATCAAGGCTGTCGGCTTCCGTTTCAAAATGCCCCCCACCGATGTTACGATCTGTGCCGAGACCGGACTCGCCCAACTGCCGGAAAAGATCCAATATCTCTTCAAACCGTTCGCCCTGTGCATCGGTCAGGCAAAACAACCCTGCTTTTTCGTGAAAATATTTCCGGTTGAAAAAGAATGGCGACGCATCTTCATTTCCTTCACGTGGTACGCTGACGCGTTGATTAACCTGCGACCGGTACGGTTTTTCAAAACCGACGGATGTGTGGAGCAGAAAGTCGCCTTTCAATTGCGATTCATCTATCAACACTTCATGCCCCCGAACAAGGTCGCTCCAAAGCGATATGTCAATGTATTTCAGTTTTTTCAACTGTTTACGGTACGTTTTCTCTTCTTTTCCGGCCACTTTCACATTGATTTTTCCTTGAAATCTCGGCAAAAAAAACACGTTCTCCCAAAAGGGGAATGACGAACTGACGGTAAATGATTGAAGGAATTTTTCAATATCATCCGTTTTCCCCTGTCGGGCACGTAGCGCAGCCAAAGCGGCCGAAAGCGTATCGCTGTGCAAATCAGCAGCAGAAAAGTCATATTGATTTTCTTTTCCGGTACCGATATGCAACGGTGTAATATTTTTCAACTTAATGATATTACAAGTCGGCATGGTTAATATGATTTTTCAAACCCATTGTCAACATCAATATCAATTTCCACCTGACCGTACCCACGCGAGCCATGACCACCGAGATAATCGTCTTGAAGTAACTGAATCGCCTGTCTTAGTGTGTCTTTCAACTGTTTTTCGTTATCGTGTTCAAAAACATTCAATACCAAGTTCAATTTGAATTTCGCACCGGCGGGTACTCGTTCAAATGTGCGTGGATTGGCTTTTGCCGTTATGCGGTCGATGGATACTTCCGTTTTGCTTTCGGTATAGGGCAAGTCGGTATTGCTGAAAAAATTTTCGCCAATGCCCAAGGCATCGTCGTGGATAATCAGTTCGGCGTCGCGGACGATCAGGCGCGAGGGCCTGCTGTGATCCGTATCGCCGGAGATGCCGAATAGTTTTCCAGCTTTCGACCGCGGGTCGTTGGTTGGCTTGCCATTGTTGGTTTCACCATTCGCAATTTCCACTAAAGCTCTCATTTTCCCTTTCAGCGAACTGCCCGGTATATAGGGAATGTTATTGACGGGATTACGAACTACAAACTTATCGGGGCCACCGATATTCAACGCGGCATTTGTTCCGCCGATATGCAATCCGGTCTTTAGTGTGAGTGTACCGGCATATATTATTTTTTTTGCTAATTTAATATTTGACATAACTAAAATTAAATTAAAAATTGAAAATTAAAAATTATAAATGAGATTTAAGAATTAAGACCTAAAATGCTTATAATTAAGATGTTTAGTGGTCAATATCAGTCTTTTCCTCCGTATGCTTTGTGATAAGCCAGAATGGCTTCCATAAAATTACAGAAGTTATGAAAACTTTTTTGGTCGCTGACGTCTTGTGTACTGCGGTCGAAAATCAGTTTGAACAAATGTAATCCGTCATTTCTGTTTCTTTCCTCACGTCCAAAAGCATACGCCACTTTAGGCTTAAGCAATATAAAAGCGGATTTTTCTTTATCAAAAGAACTCATCTGAATACGTTTGATCTCTCCATAAATACTGCGAATTTTGGAATTGGTCAAACCTTTTTTTACCATAAATTCACCTGCCTTTTCAGCATATCCGATTATATCTCCGTCTGCTTCCTTTGTGATCCATTCGGGATTGTAAACCAACTCTTTAAATTTTCGCTCGGCTTGCGATTCGCGTGGCTGATCGGCATTGGCAGCGATCCCTTTCTCTTTCTGAGGATTTTTGCCTGACCCGTCGCTCTGATTTTTTTTGTTTGGGTAATTTTGCATAATATTTTATTAAATTTTTTATTATTTATCTTTTTTTATCATATCCCCCTTTGAAGGTGGTAGTGGGGAGGCTTCACTTCTAATTTCCAACTCAGCCCATCGCGCAGCAAAAGTCCACAGTTCCAATGCATGGTAATCCGTCGCTAACAACCTGTCGTTTAGACACGATTTGTTTCCGCAAACTTCTGTTATACAATTATCTATCAGCGTCTTTAAGGTTCCATTTTTCGCACGCTCCTTTAACCGGCTTAAGTCATACGAGAGCATCCAGTAGGTTTTTATATTTGTAATTTTGTGTGCTTTGATGCCGGCGTTGGCTGCATGAGCCATTATCTTGGACAACAACGTTTTATTCCCGACTTTCACCAGTTCATTCTTCAGACTCTCCACAACCGGAAATTCCGTATCCCAGTTCATCGGGAAATCCATAAAGGATATACTGTTCTTGGATAATCCCAAGCCTTTGACAGTGTGGTTTTTTGCGGCTTTTTCCTCGTCAGCGCTTTCGTCGGCGCCTTTCATAATCGGATACTTAGACGGGATAATGGCAATGCCTCCCGATATGCCGAAGTTCGGATTGTAACAGGTAAATTCCCTGAAATCACGGTAGATTTTTTTGGCTATTTCTATCACTGTATCCCAACTGCCCACGATAAACAAATCATCGCCGCCACTGTAAATAATTAACGACCGTTCAGGGTCGGTTTCTTTCCAAATTGTATTCAGATAGCCCGAAAAAAAATAATCGAACGAACGGCTTAGCGCTGCAAATCGCGAAAAACCGGCTCTTTTAGGCGGGATGCCTGTCTGAAAAATGGATCCCAGATTATCCACATCCATCCGTAGTATCCCCAGGCGCGAAAAATTCGGATTTTCGGTCATCTCCTCCAATGTTTGTCCGACATATTTATTTCCGCCATAAAACTGAAATTCATACGTATGGTTATTTCCGCTAACGGGAATCATAAAATTCAGGTTATTGAAACAAATAATTGACACATTATCTATTGATTGCGTCAATTCATTTTCGTTCAAAAAATAATAGTAAAAACCCAAATTCGCAGGATTGATATAACATTTATTTTCCCAACAAATCAATTTGCTTTCAGCAACAATCATGATATCCGTATCGCGCAGACATTTTCCCAATGCTATCTGATTATATGTATTTTGTTTTATAAAGGATGCTTCAAACACCACTTTTTCATCTTCCGACAGAAACTCTTCACCGGTAATGCTGTCACGAAGCGCCTCGCCTCCCTGCAAAAGCGGCTCAAAGAATTTGTCATAGCTTTTTTCTATCAAATCAGCAAACTTACATGACTTCTTTTTATCACGCTTTTCAAATAATCTTTGCCATATTGTTCCCAGACTATCTGCATCCTCTTTGCGCATCATCTCGTTTTTCGAGATACTGACTGAATCTATGGCTACATACAATGATGTGCCGAACGCGGTAAAGAATTTCTCGTCGATAATCTGAATTGCTTTTTTCAGTTTTTTGTTCACAAACGGAGTATTGGGAGCAAGCAAATAAAAACTGCCTCCCGAATTATACACGATATTTGCCTGAAATAAATTGAGCGTTTTGATTAAATAACGGGCAACAGCATCGGACAGCATACGTAAAAAGAACGAACGTCCCTTCAGATTTTTTCCTGCATATTTGGATACGATCTGATACAGATAAGACTGTATGCCGCTGATATCGGCGCCAATCAACAAAAAAGGCCGGTCTTTAACCGTGGGAGCTGCCGGTGCGTCGTTTTTGTAATCATACAGACATACGGCCAATGCAGCGGTAGTTTTTAAATGATCATATAACGAAACATCCTGAAAATTTATCGTGCTTGCCGGAATACAGGTTGCATACTTATACAGTAAATGCAAAAATGTTTCGCTGAAAGCACGGTAATTACTTGCCTTGATAAACTTAAACTCATTTGCGAAATCTTCCCATAAATGTTCATAATCAGGATTTTTCGGGAATTTATCCTGTGGGAAAAAATCTTTTGACAAAGAGATTTGTGAGACAGGCAAATGGTATTTGACGCCACTTAGCCGCGGATGAATATTGTCCGTAATGGATGTCATTCGTTTTTTCCTGAACGAATCCCAATGCGCCTCATCCTGCTCATCTTTTAAAGCTTCTTCGAGTTCCCTGTCCATCCCTGAAGCAAGACAATCCGCTTCTTTAACGATTTCGCCCAATTTAGATAACTGATTGTTTTTCAAATGATGGCAGGCAGCCAGACTGTACAGGTTGTTTTCGTTTGCCAAATCCGAAAAATTCGCATCGACCAAATTTTCAAAAACCGACTGGTGATCGTCAATGAATTGCGCTGTCCAAAGGCAGTGTTTATGCGTATGATTCCCTTTATTGAACGGCAAAAAAATGCTTTCCATTTTACTTATATCTGAAAGATATTTACTGGTCGAAACGCTTCCTGTGTCTGCCCGCTGATAAAATTTTCCGATATCGTGTAGCAATGCTGCCAAATAAAGATGCTCTCTGCTGTTTTCCATTGTTATCTTACTTTTCTCTTTATTGTTCCAAATCCTTGACTTACGCCGAGACCCAATCCGATATAATCAGGCAGTGATACGTTTGTCCTGAATTGCAGGTTGAAAGACACGAATGGATGGTTCTTGTATTTCACCTTTGCTTTTTCTTCCAATTCCGTTATTACACACTCAATTTCTCTGTCGAACTGAACGCCTATACTGTTTGCAAAAAATAACAGGTTGGATTTTAGATTTTTTTCCATAAAACCGATTCGCCCGGTTTGCGCTGTGATAGTTTGATATTCAACGTATTTATCGCTACTCAGCGGCAAATAATTTTGAATCGAATAAGTAAAAGTATTTTCCCATGCCTGCACGAGCACTTTTTCTGCTTTCATCGTTTCAATATCTAAGACCATCTTTTGCCTGTCGATAATGAACGCTTCTTTTTCTGTCGAAAAAAAACCGGTGATGTTATTTGCCCCTTCGCCTATACCAACGAAGACTAACTGCCCGTTCATTCTCTTGATTTGTACGAGAGGATAACAGTACTGACTGTCGTTGCCGATATTCCGGTGATACTCCATCCTGTTTTTTATGGAATTTTTTGAAATCTCTTCAATAAAAAGAGGGATATCGCATTGTTTGATCTTATTTTTGAAACGAAAATAAAACCGCTCCAAGTCAATTTTCGTTGTGAAGGTAATGGGATTGTCTAAATCCCCCTCATTAGGGGAGAGGGTTGTTTCTAACGCCTTCACTTCGCTTTCCACCTCGTTTTTTTGTTTTTCGGTGATACGGTTCGCTGAAAAAAGCTCCGAAACCTCAAACCTTCCCAATCCGTATACCGTATCGTTACCGACGCCTACTTCCGACATAAATTGTAACAAGGGGAGATACTGTTCAAAGTAGCCTGCGTAGGTTTGTTCGCCAATATATCCTGTCAAAGGCATCTCATTTTTCTTTTCTTTTTTCAGGGTGTTGGGCAGGCTTTTGAATGTGATGTTGGCTGCTTGAAGGAACGGAAGCCCTGCCTTTGCAAGAAAAGATTCCAATGCTTCTTCTGCGAAAGGCAATGATGAACAGTCGGAGGGCGCTACATACAGGGCATACAGTTTCTGCATGCGCGACAACAATGAGCGCGTCAGTTGATAAAAACCCGGAAAGCGGTTTGTTTTGTCCTGATAACTCAATTGGGTGATCTTATTGCCTTTCAGGCGATGCAAGATGGTTGGCGTGATAAGTCGAATTGTCAACATTGAAAAACTGCGAACGACATCAGCTTGTAAAAAATCCGAAAAAGAAACCGGCGATAAGCTACATTTTTCAATGTCAATCAATTGAAAAGGAGTCAACGGTTTGCCGAAACCGCGTTTACACATTTCGCGGATGGCTTCAAAGAAATAAAACCGGTAGTCGTTGAACTGACCTATCAGGAGCAAAGCAAATGAAAACTCTTCATCTTTCCGGATGGTTCCACAGGGGATTGATGCCTCAAAGTGCGAAAAATCCGTTAGGACATATCCTTTGGGAAAACCTTCTTTGAGTTCACTGTACAAAGGATGCTCACTTTTCAACGGAAAAGTATCAATCTGGTCACGCAACGTCAGGCCTGTCTTTTGAATCCGGATTTGTTCGGTGGCATACAGCAGGTTATTCCGAATAATTGCGCCCGGCCATGCGTTGAAAATCACATCGTTGGTTGCACGCAGTTTTACTACATAACGATTGTAAAACAAATTTTCATAAAAATTCAATAAACTTCTCATGACTAAATAAAAATACAAAAATAGTAAAAATGATGAACCATATCTTGTTATTTTAGTTTTTTTTCATACTTTTGAACGTTTTTGCAACTCGTAACTCGTAACTAACTTAACTATGCAAACAAAAAAAGACCGTATTCTTTGGGCTGACGATGAAATTGATTTGTTGAAGCCGCATATCCTTTTTCTTCAGGATAAAGGCTATGAAGTCGTGCCGGTTATCAGCGGTCAGGATGCCATAGAGAGTTGTAAAGAACAGCATTTTGATATCATTTTCTTAGACGAAAATATGCCCGGCCTGTCCGGACTTGAAACATTGGCGTCCATCAAAGAAACCGACCCGACCGTACCGGTTGTGATGGTCACGAAAAGTGAAGAGGAAAGTATTATGAATCAGGCCATTGGAAACAAAATCGCCGACTATCTGATCAAACCCGTCAATCCCAACCAATTATTTTTGTCCATCAAAAAAAACCTGCATAAAACCGATATTATTTCCCATACGACCACAACCGGTTATCAACAGGAATTTGGGCGCATTGGTATGCAAATCAATGATTCGCTGACTACCGACGACTGGATTGAGGTGTACAAAAAACTCGTTTACTGGGAATTGGAATTAGAAGAGAGCCAGGTGCAAATGAAAGATTCGCTGCAAATGCAAAAACAGGAAGCAAACAATATTTTCGGAAAATTCGTTAAAAACAACTACCTCAAGTGGATTCAGCACCCTGACAATCGTCCGCTGATGAGTCCCGATTTATTCAAAAAGAAAGTTTTCCCCTTGTTGGACAACGGCGAAAAAATATTTTTTATCCTGATCGATAATTTCCGTTTGGATCAATGGCGAATGGTAAAAAATCTGCTTACAGATTTTTACACCTTTGATGAAAGTCTGTATTACAGCATCTTACCTACTGCCACACAATATGCGCGCAATGCCATTTTTTCCGGTCTGATGCCTGCACAGATCGAACAAATGTTTCCCGAACTGTGGATTGATGAAGAAAGTGAAGAAGGTAAAAATATCAACGAAGAACCCTTAATCCATACCCATATCGAACGGTTCCGGAAAAAATATACATACTCCTATCATAAGGTATATGATTCGCAATACGGTGAAAAGTTATTACATTCTCTGCATAATTTAATGAATAATCAGCTGAATATCATCGTATTGAACTTTGTTGATATGCTTTCTCACGCACGTACCGAAAGCAAGATGATTCGTGAACTGGCGCAAAGCGAAGCTGCCTACAGAAGTCTGACGCGTTCATGGTTTCAACATTCCACGACCTACGATTTGTTCAAAAACCTTGCCCGGAAAGGTTACAAAATCATTGTTACGACCGACCACGGAACTATCCGCGTTGATGCGCCGGTTAAAATGGTTGGCGACAGAAACACCAACACCAACTTGCGTTATAAGGTAGGTAAAAACATGAGCTACGATTCGAAATATATTTTTGAGATCAAAGAGCCGGCTAAAGCAGGACTTCCCTCGCCAAACCTGAGTACGAAATATATTTTTGCAACAAACGAATCATTCTTTGCCTATCCAAACGAATACAATTATTATGTTTCGTACTACCGGAACACCTTCCAGCACGGAGGCATTTCGATGGAGGAGATGTTGGTGCCGCTCATTACGATGCAGTCGAAATAGTAGAAATTAGTTATTAGAGTTAAGAGTTAAGAGTTAAGGATTAATGTTTGTAGGGGTGTAAGGCTTACGCCCTGTTAAGAGTTAAGATGTTATGATGTTTTTTGAAATCTAAAATGATAAATATAGACCTCCCCCTACCCCCTCCAAAGGGGGATATCAGTATGTCCCATTTATCCCCCTTTGGAGGGGGCAGGGGGAGGTTAAAAAAATATGAAAAAAATTAAAATCAATAATTTAGCCGATATTCGCACGGCTGCCAAAGAATTTATCCGGCTGATGGACGACCGAACCGTATTTGCTTTCCATGGTACAATGGGTGCGGGTAAAACGACTTTTATCAAAGCAGTCTGTGAAGAGTTGGGGGTAGAAGACGTTATTAACAGCCCCACCTTTGCCATTATCAACGAATACCGAAGTGTCGAAACAGGCGAACTAATCTACCACTTTGATTTTTACCGCATCAACAAACTCAGTGAAGCGCAGGATATCAGTGTCGAAGATTATTTTTACAGCGGCGCGCTTTGTTTTATCGAATGGCCCGAAAAAATCGAACCTTTACTTCCCGATGATACCATCCATATAACGATTGAGGAAAGGGAAGATGGGGGGAGAGAGTTGAGAGTTAAGAGTTGAGAGTTAAGAGTTATGAGTTAAGAGTTAAGAGTTAAGAGTTAAGAGTTAATGTTTTGTAGGGGCGTAATGCTTACGCCCCATTGAAAATGTAGAGACGTGGCGTGCCGCGTCTAATTAAAAAATAGAATATGGAGGCGAAATATGCTCGCCCATAAAAATTACGAATTGAAAATTAAATCATTATGAAAGAAATCTTTGTGTTTGTTATTTGTTGCGTTTTTACATTGATGACAGCAACGGCTCAGGAGACGGAAAACTGGACGCGGTTTCGCGGGCCGAATGGTCAGGGTATTGCCAAAGCGACCGGTCTGCCGGAACGCTGGAACGCTGATGAAAACATTGCGTGGAAAACCGACATTCCGGGCGAAGGATGGTCTTCGCCGATTGTCTGGAACGACCATATCTTCCTGACCACGGCGACGGAAGACGGTAAAAATTGCCATGTCATCGCCGTGGATCGCAAGACAGGTAACATTCTTTGGAACAAACTTGTCCTGACGCAACAGCCGCAACAGCATCGACATTCGTTAAACTCTTATGCAACGCCCACCCCTGTTACTGACGGGACATTGGTATTTGCCGTTTTTAGCGGTGGCAGTTTTGTGGCATTGGACTTCGACGGCAATGTACGTTGGATCAATTCCGATTTAGATTATTATTCGGAACATGGTCTGGGCGGTTCTCCGATCTTGTACGGTGATCTGTTGTTGTTTGCCGTCAACCCAAGCAACCGGGAAGAGCCGAAACTTCTCGGCTGGCAGACGCCATGGGATAAGTCGTATCTGCTTGCACTCGACAAACTTACAGGAAAGGAGCGCTGGCGGGGTTCACGGGGATTGTCGCGCATCGGACACTCTACACCTGTCGTTATGCAGGTGAACGGAAAAGATCAGATTATCAGTGTGGCGGGCGATGTGATTCAGGGATTCGATCCGGCGGACGGCAAATTAATATGGACGGTTGCCAACAGCGGCGAACCGGGCGTTCCATCTCCCGCTGTCGGCGATGGTCTTGTCTTTGCTACTCCGGCTAACAATACACCCATCAAAGCGGTTCGCGCAGATGGACAGGGAGAGAGTACGGCTACACATGTACTTTGGGAGCAAAAAGGCAACTCTCCGATGATGGCTTCGTTTCTGTACCTCAAGCCATGCTTATATACTTGTCCCGATGGCGGTTATCTGTCATGTTTAGACGCATCCACCGGCGAAGTGAATTGGCGGCTCATGTTGAGAATCGGCGCACTGAATCCATCTCCGGTCTATGCCGACGGCAAAATGTATGCTTTATCCGAACAAGGCACAACAGCCGTATTAAGACTCTCTGCCGATCCGAAAAAAGAACCGGAGATTATCTCTAAAAACGAATTGGGCGAACTGTGCCGCGCATCCATTGCAGTGGCCGGAAAACAGTTGATCATCCGTTCTGCAAACCACCTCTGGTGTATCGGAGCTATGTAAAGAACGGCTATATGCCACAGCAAACAGGTAAAAGCTCAAAGTAAAGTGTATCGAGCTATGTAAAGAGGGGGCATGCCCCCTCTTTACATAGCCGTCATTTGGAAAACACCTTGTACGAGTGTGGCGGGAGCGTGACCCTGAAAATGTTTGTTTTACCGTCGCCTCCTCTGCGGAAAAACGGGTTTACGGGTGTAGTTGGCGCCGGCATTTTTTCAACTACAACTCCGCTTACAAGGTCGGTAATCTTATCAATGCCTTCAGCAGCATTGATTCTGATTGTAACCGGTTCGTCGAGAAATGATTCCACGATAAATGTACCATTATCGTACATAAAGAGACTCACTTTTGCCGGTGCGTCGATCCGCAAATCCAAATCTTTGCTTAATGTCTGACGGAACGTATTGAGTACGCCGACGGGCAAGTCGTACAGATTGCCGAAATCGTCGGGTATCGTCATCACATAGAGATTGCCTTTGGAGTAAGGCGCTCTGAGTAACAAGGGATATCCGCTGACGCCTCCTGTCAGGGGACGTCCGGCGCTAAGTATATCCCACGCATCGTTGGTATGATACAAAACCTGTGGTATCAGTATGTCCTTCTCTATTTTCCCGTGCATCCCGAAATCGTTCACGAGCGCTTTGAGGTCGGAAGCACGCAGTTCGGCAATATCGGCAATCTTTTCGGGGATGGCTTTCAAAAGGCCAGTAGTAATGACAATATCATTGCCTTTGGTCAGTTGGCCTTTGATCTTTGCGATGATGGTCGGGTCGTTCTTTGCCTGCTCGGTAAGCAACACCACTTTTTGGTCGGTTGGAAATTCCGAATACATATCGATCGGAAGACCTATCATACCGAAATAATTTTGTAAAAAATCCTCTCCTAAAGAATTGTACGGTTTGTAGCATTTGATACCGATGGGATGTCCCAATTTATGAATGAAACTGTTTATCTGCTCAACGGAGTAGCCTGCAACACGTGCTAACGTGGTCGGCGTAGTCATCCGGCCGTTGAGGTTCACCGGCTTCATCATTTCGTCGTAATCGAAACTCGTTCCCTGACCTTGCCATGCCGTGCGATGCATCTCGGGACGAAGGGCTACGCCAATCAGCTGATTGTAAGCAAAAAGCGCAATCTCGGGCGCTTTGGCAAAGAAGGTAAGCCAAATTTGTTCGGCATACCGATCCATGCCCATATTGGAACCGCCGCTATCGACCCATCCACCCATATTATGTCCGGGGCGCAGGTTATCAAAGTAACGGACAATGTTATAACCCAGATAGTGTTGCAGGTGCTGCGCGGATGACGGATCGCGCGTTTCGGTTCCTGTCCATACGCCGTCGAATATATAGGGACCTGTGGATAAGTCAAAACCAAGACCTGAGAAATGGTCGTACCAGTTCGGATATTTGATGATAATCTTTACTTTGGGATTCACTTTTTTAGCCGGTCCGATCACTAAATTTTTTCCGGCTTCGGTCAGCAGATCCATGCGGTACTGTGTCCAGCTCTTATTTCCTTTTGCTTTGATTTCGATATCCGATTTACAACTTGTAAAGAAAAAATCATCAAGGATAAAATCGTCAAAGTGTTTAGCCGTATGTTCAGCTACTTCCTGTACGAATTTCCGGTGTTCGGGGTTCGAATAGCAAAACGTCTCAAAGCTATTGGCTTCGTTTACGGTATAGGTTATCCCCCCTCCTACTTCGATACCTTTGTCGCGGAAGAATTTCTTCGCCTGATCGAGTGTGGCATCGGGTATAATCAACATATCGCGATGGGTTTCCAAATAAATCTTATCGACTTTCAGCTGGCTTGAGATAATCGTCCACGTTGAATCCAACCAGTGCAGGTCACTCATTCGTGCAACTTCTTGCGCACGTGTGTAGACCGACACTTTGAAGCCATTGTAATTACCGCCAAAAGCGGTTAAGCTCGTCAATAAAAATAGTATGACTGAGCAGACAAACACATTTTTTTTCATTTTTAATTATTTCTGTTAATAGTTATGTTTTAAAAGAAACATTATTTGGCAATCACTGTGACAAAACTCATTGGCGGTAAATCTACCGAAACAGTTCCGTCTGCTGCTTTCGTTGCTTTGAGCGCCTGTTTGCTCAACACGTTGTTGGTTGCAAACACTTTAAAATCGGACAGGTTATCCGGTAATCCTTTGATGGTAGCTTGTCGTTGCGCTCCGTTGTTAACTAAATGGACGGCATATTCGTTTCTTGTCAGGTTGCCGAAAGCAGCACAGTTGACTTCTTCCTTGTTGCAGGTAAAAGGCAATGCAAAGGACTGTTCAGGCGTATCTGACAGTTGCTGCAGGTTCCAGAAACGTTGAGTAGGCCGAAGCGGGCCTTCCGTCCTGAAAATACCTCCGCCCCAGAGCAGTGAATAATCGGCTGTATACTGCCATTGCAGGATAGTAAGCGGTTGGCTCAATGCACAAATACGAATGTACAGATTGATTTCGTACAGGGCAAAAGTCGATTCAAGGAATATCTCAGGATAGCGCCATGCTGCTGCATCGGTACTTCCTTCGCCGATGATCAGAGGTACATTGAGTTGACGCGACGCTTCCGCCCATCGTTTCAGAGTAGCATCGTCGCACCCCCGCCATGAGTGAAAAGAGATGGCAGAAATATATTTATGTACTGTCGGATCATTCAAGGCAGGAACGATAAAATCGAAAGTCGTTGCGTCGGAATTATCGCCTAATAACACCTTGGTTGATAGTCCTCGTGAAGCCATGTAGGCGCCGAATCCTTTGATAAAGTCGGCATGTTCCTGCGCTGTATGCAGCACATCGATGCCGATGTCCGATTCGTTGAAAGAAAATGAATATGCTTCAACGCCATACAGTTCTTTGAGACAGACCAAATAATCGGCAATTGATTGATAGATTCGTTGCGTTTTATGCTGATTCAGTTTTAATCCGGCAACGCCGCCCATTCCTCTTCTTTGTCCTTCAGCCAAAGCCCATTGCGGTGGAAACCAAGCGCTGACGATTACCGGCATACCTTTTGCGGCCAACCGTTGCGCCATTTCCATGGCCTGATGGATGCGCGGGTTTATTTCTCCTTTGCGTGCATTGGCTAATACGGTACCATCTTCTGCAGGATCCCACATACCCCATGGCATTTCGACCCGTCCCCATGCTACGCGCAGGTTATTAAGACAGTAGTCTATCACCTGCGGGTCGGTAGTCGGGTTTTGCAGACGGAAATTTCCGCCAACACCTTCAAACAAACGTCCCGGTTTGTTTCTGCTGATCGCTATTTCTACCGGTAGTGTATCGATCGTTCCCGAAGTGGTGATGGTGACGGCGAGATTGCCTTTTTGTCCTTTCTTCAGGTTGCCGTTCATCAGTTGCACATACAGTACGGCATTGTCGGCTTCTTTACGAACAAAAGCGCTTACGCCCGACGAAAAATTCATCTTTATCTCACGTCCTTCCGCCTCAACGATGATTTGTCTGCCCGACAGTTTACGCATTTGTTTATTATCGTCGCTTAAGCCGGCGATAGCAACAGCGGTATTCCCTATTTTTACCGTTCCTGCGGCATAACGTTTATCAGGCAATGCAAAACAATAATACACCCCTTCCACTTTGCGGGTGGTATCGGATTGGAACGACAGGTTTACGGCGGCAACGCCTTTGGCTTTATCTTCTACCTTTTGTTCGAAGGTCACACGTTTCACAGCGCTATTGACTGTTGCGACATTTCCTGTTCGTGTAAAACGTGTGGTTTGCCGTTCCCTGCCGGTAAAGTCCATCGCCGTCCAGTTGTTTTCCACAACCCGGAAAGACGACTCAAATTCGATCAGTTGTCCGTCAATACGGATACCTGTCATATTGCCCCATGCCATTACTTCGGTTTGTGCATGAGATGCAGCAGTAAGGATGGTGAAAATTCCTGTAAGGAATAGAATAATGTTGATTTTTGGGGTCATAATAAAAAAATTATTCGGTTATATTTGGGGGGCGTGAGGTGGGACAAATCGATAGAAATCGATGAAAATCGATGAAAGTCGATACAAGTCGATACATTCGACTTGTTCGACTTGAACTTGTTCGACCTCATAAATTTTACGGGAATCTCGTCATCACTTCAAAACCCATGCGGCTCATGTGGTAGGGGCAACGCCACTGGTCGGCTTTCACGCCGTTTTTACGCGGGGTTAAGTCGGCGGTTACACTTCCGTACCATTCGCCGTATTCGTGGTCGATCATATACATTTTGATCCAATCCCATGTACGCACGGCAGCGTCGAGAAACCTCCTGTCGCCACTGAGATGCCATGCATTCAGGAATCCTACCACTGCTTCATTTTGCTCCCACCACGAGAAATTAGGGCTGTAGTGGTCGCCTGACTTTTCAGTGATCATGGCGCCTGATTCGTGAACGCCCTCTTTCAATTGAATATCAGCTAAATGTACCGCAATACGTTCGGTGTCTTTGAGTATTGCTTCATCGCCCAAAACTTCAGCCGCCTCAACCAATAACCACGAAAACTCGATATCATGCCCATAAGAGTCAACATCCCGCTGATTTTGCCAATCCATTGTTAAAAACAGCTGTTCGTGCCAGGTATTCTGATTGAGTACTTTGTGTGACATAATATCAATTTGTGACTTCAGTTTTTCCCTTAAATCAGCATCTTTCCAAACGCGGTAAAGATTCGTAAGCGCTTCGAGCACATGCAGGTTTGTGTTCATCGTTTTTGGCGAACGCACCTCCACCATATTCCATTCGCGGTCGAACGACTGAATAAATCCCTCATTTACAGGGTCGAAAACGTGTTCGGCAAATTTGCGATATATGGCAACAGCAGCATCTAAGCTTTCTTTATTACCCGTAGCACGGTAATGTTCCGATAATCCGTATATGGCAAAAGCATTCTGATAGGTATCTTTCTGCATTGCTAAAGGTTCGCCTGTGGCAGTGACCGTATAAAAAGAACCGCCATAAATGGGATCGATGAAATGGTCGAGAAAATATTGTTGCGCACGATTAGCCAGCGTCAGGTACTGCTCGTCTTTCAGCATACGGTATGCACTGGAATAGGTCCACAGTAAGCGAGCATTCAGGATACCGCCTTTCATAGCGCCCTCTCTCGGTGTCCCGTTATAAATCAAAGTTCCGTAGAATCCTCCTGACGGATCGGGGGAATGAGTAGACCAGAAAGGCAGAATATTTTCTGTCAGGTCTTGTACGATTTCCTGTTTGAGTTGCGCTACAATCATGTCTTCCTCCGACATTTTCGTAACGCACGACGTTGCTGTCAATAAGGCAACGAACACAATAAGTAAATTTTTCATATTGCTTAATATTAATTGATTAAATAAAAGTCGTAAGTAATTGTCCAGGTGTAACTTTCACCCGGCTTTATATTAATTTCCAAATATGGTTCGGGGCATTGTGTCGTAGTCGACGACCAATAGATCAGTCTGGATAGAGGCCTGTCGCACGTAATTCTCACGCCGGCGCCCGAAATCGTGTTTTCGATGCGAAAATCATAGTCTTTTACGCTATTGCTGTGCCCTTGAATATTCGTATACTGTACAGATCTGCGTGGAGAAGCGATGTATTCAATTTGCTGTCCTTCAATTCTTACGGCAGGATTCGTACTTGTCAGGTCTAAAGGAAACGCAAACTTCACCACAATGCCGGAGTCTATCTGTTGTTGGTCAATCATAAAAAAATTATGATTGTACACCTCAGTTTCAATCGTCTTTTTTCCGGTGTTTTTCAACGTATGTTCTAAAACCATTTGCGGTTTTCCTTTGATTAGTCGTACGGTCTTTTGGTAATCGTAAGCATATCCGGCTACATCCTTTACCTGATGCGTAAATACCACTTGATCTTTTGCCTTTTTAACTTTCCATTGACCGGGGTTCGTAAAATCGTAGTATCCGAAACGTTGAAAGCTGTTTTCTTCAGGCTTGCGAAGTCCTCCGATACCTATCCGTAGAAACTCGCCGCCGACTGGCGCCTGTTCATACCCGACAGCCATAAATTCTTCGACAGGGCCACAGATGGCGTCGTGTATTATCGGGTCGTAGTTGCTAAACCATTGACCAAAATACTCATGCCCTTCATATTGCAATCCGGTAATGACGCCCGACCAGTCAAACCGGCTGCCACGGTAATATCCATTCTCTGTATCAGGCAATTGCAATTGAGCAGTAATCAGACCATTCGTTATCTCTGCCTGAAGCGATTCATCCCGGTCATGCTGACATCCAAAAAGGATGATGGACAGCATAAAAAAAACACATTTTTTCATATCAGTTTTTTAATATTTGTTGTGCAGCAAGAACGAGGAACATATAATGTGACGAACCTCCACCCATCACATACTCAACCTGTTGCCACAGAAATGGGAATACTAATAATTCAGGCAGGTCGGGTCGGATCAACGCAGTGCCCGATACCACACCGCCGGGTATATACGACCAGTCGGCGCGATTCAGTCCATACCCTACAGTAGCCGATTCCGTTCCTACGCCGGAAGCAAAAGACTGGGTATTCGACCCAGGATGGCGACCCAATATAAAATCAAGTGCATTGAAAACCATTTCAGGTCCAAAGATATCCGGATAAGCCCTGTGGAGGAAGTAGTACTGGTATCCCATCCGCTGGATATCCCATCCGGCACCCCATACCTGCGGACGGTAGGGAACACCGTAAGGTGTCTGAGCGCTTTGTCGTGCATAATTTTCTTTCAATGCAGGCAAGCCGGCACGGAAAGCTTTCGAGAAATCGGCATCACCCAGCGCTTTTTCAGCCTGAGCAACGATCCATCCCATCTGTGTCACACCCGGACCGGTGATATATTCGGATTCGGACAAGATAAAGTCTTTGTATTCCTTATCGCCTGTGGTACGAAACAGTTCAATGGCTGCATGTATTTTTTGTGTCCTGCCCATTGCGCCTCCTCTTCCGGGTGGTTGGTTGCCTTGTGGCGGCGGCTGAGGTGCGCCGGAGATTTTGTAAATCTCACGGGCGGCTTCCAAAGCCTGCACGCTCAACGTATCGTTAAAACCTTTCAAAGCACGTGATGCGGCAGCTAAATGAGCTGCGGCTGACAGTTCGCGTCCCGGATTGTTTTCGGTAAATACCCAGCGGTCGTCGGCATTGCCTTTAATTCCGTCTGTCATCCCCGCAGGGTCGCCGAGATAGACATAATGCCGGATATTATTGCTTATAATACCTCTGTAAAGTCGTCCCAATGCCCTGTATGCGCCTACTATCGACAATGTCCCATGTTCAATCTGTTGCAGGATGTCATTCTTGCCGTCAGGCTGATGTATTTCGGTCACTTTTGTGTGTTGGTTGATCGAAGTCTCGTCCCAGTAAAGATTGTTAAAGGATTCGTAAGCCTGAACCAAGATATATACTTCACCTCCCTGCGATTCAATACGTAAATCGTCGTCACCGGCATCATGCCAGCCGCCGACATTCAATCCCGGAACTATGTCGCCGGGGTTGTATTTGGTCAGGGTAGAAGGCCCCTGTACATATCCGTCGAGATGGTTGTAGTTAACCGGCGCCATAAGCGCATCGTCGTCGTGGCACAGGTCATGCCATATACGGTATTTTTCAGCTACACGCATGTGGCACATCTGAACGGGAAGGAAATATTCCACTACCGGCTGCCAGACGCCGCGGTCGTAAATATCGCCGGCAATACGGAAAATCGACGAAACAGACGATCCGTAGCGTATCCTGTACAATCCTTCTTCTTTTACGTTTGTGAAGTCCAATGTCAGATAGTTATAACGAAGGAACTGCCCCCATTCCTTACCGGCTGCTGACAGTACTTCCTGCTCGCCGTTTTCCGTGATTTTGTACAGGATGGGTTTCTCGCGTTTCGTTTCGCGTTTATCCAATTCGATGATAGCTTCTTTCGGTTGGTTGGGATGGTAACCGATTTGCGAGGTCTGAATCACCGGCGGGTACATCCAGTCGTTGACAACCGTAGGTGTAATGACCCATTGGATTGCTCCTTTGGTTGCACCTGTCGGAACCTCGCTGCTGACAACAAACCAGCCGTTGTTATGGTTCATACGTCCGTCGTACAATTTCAGGTCGGAGCCTTTTGTTTCGATCGTAAACCGGTTGTACGGATCGTCCGGCCTGACCGTAAAGCGTTTACCTGCTGCATACGGTAGTGCGATCAGGTTGTCAGCTACCATCGGGCTGTATCCTGATCCATCTGCGTTCACCAGATCGTCCATGCTGGCTCTTGCATTCGGGCGACTGAAATTACCTGTATTCAGATAATTGGCAGGTAATGACAAGGTCGGCCCATTGGGTTGTTCGGGAAAAATACCCTGTTTATTGTCCATGATCCATGGCTTCCCGAACAGTGCGCCCGGGAATAATTCCATATTGAAACTCATCTTACCGGCCAAAAACGCAGGTATCGGACGATCCATGTCGACCGTTACAATAACTGATGCGCCTTCGCCCCTGACGGTAACCGTATAGTTTAATTGAAAATCAGGGTAAATCATCGGATTAAACCCTGTCAGGTGTTTGGATGAATCAGGGAAACTCAACGATGTCGTGATGGTGTTCGCCGCGATATTCATATCCCGACGACCCTGCCGGGGTAACGGTTGCCATTGACCCGGCGTTTGTTCAAAACGTATATCGCCGTTGGTAGCCACACGGTTGCCATGCATAATAATACTTACTCCGCTCTGATGCCCTTCGGGATAGATATCGGCAAAAGCCATTACATTCACACCTCTGTCTAAAAAATACCCGACGGCGGTGTCCAACTTAAATTCCTGCGCCGAGACAGATATATATCCGCAGCAGCATAACATAAATAAAAATAAAATTCCTCTTTTCATTTGATAAAAAAATGTTAATAAAAAAGGGTTGCTGACAGAATCGTTCTTTATCGAGCAACTTCTGTCGCAACCCTTTGTTTTTTTTAGATAAAACCTGAGATTATAGTGCTATGTAAATGTTTTGTTTTCACACTATTGCATAAATTAATAACCCGGATTCTGATCTTCTTTCGTAAAGGCGGGATTTGCATCCATTTCAGCCTGCGGAATCGGGAAAAGCATACGGGCAGGGTTAAACGGATAAGGCTGCCAGGTTTCAATCCTTCCTGCAAAATCAGTGTTGATCAGTTTTTGTACCTGTTCATCGTGTGTTCCGGACAAGTCGACAGTTATATGCTCTTGTTTGTTTACAGGATATTCGGCATTCAGGTATTCTTCGGCAATACCCATGCGGCAGAGATCCTGCCAGAAGGAGTACTCACCATAAAATTCGTGTCTGCGTTCCATGACCAACGCTACTTTCCAGACCGGCGATGAATATGGCTGATAGGTAGTTGTTGCTTCGTAATGTCTTTTTTCGTAATAACCCACTCTTTTATTCACCTGCGTTGTTCCGGTTGCAATCATTGAGTCGGCAGTTCCGGCGCCGTTCGGCATCCATCCCATAAATTTATTGACCATCCCATGATTGCGTCCGGCTGTTCTTTTATACGTGTTATAATAGGTTTCCGCATCCGGAGCTTCTACATTCGGATCATCATTCAGCGTAATATTGATTCGTCCTGCACCTTCCACAGGGCTACCTGCTTCAAGTTTACCCCATGCACGATCGCGTACTGTCTTAATATATTTCCAACCTTCCGCCATATCGCCGGTTTCAAAACAAGTTTCCGCATAGTTCAGCATGACCCCTGCCAAACGCATGTATGTAACAGGAAACGCATGATACTGATATTGCGGATGCTTCCGCCAATGCTTCATACAATAGTTATTGGGTAGTATAAAAGAGCTGACAAATGGTTGGGCAAAAGCATTGCTGACGCCGATCTGAGCTGAGCCGGGTTCGCCTAATGTCAATGAAGGATAACCAATATTGAACTCTCCGAACTGTGCAACATTATATGACAAACGTTTATCGCCGGGTTCGTGCGACCATACAAATTCGTACGATGTGTACCAAGGTCCCCATCCGCCGTATTCTGAACTGGCACACATTTGAGGTCCGAGCCAAGCTGCGTCAGGATATGTATTGATGACTGAATTTGGCATATTATAACTTCCCGACCAGTCGTTAAATGCAATTTCCCATACACTTTCCTTTTGCCATTTTTTGCTTTCTAAATGAATATACCCGTAACATCTTGTCAGTTCATACAATCCGCAATCAAGTACATCTTTCAATTCTTTTTTGGCGTCAGCCCAACGTTTTTGATACATATAGGCTAATCCTAAATAGGCTTTGGCCATCCCTTTGGTAACGCGACCATATTCACCGTTTCGCGGTTTCCAATCCAACACATCTCTGGCATATTCATAGTCTTCGATAATCAACGCCCACGCATCTTCTGTTGAATTTCTTGTTTTGCCGGGTGTATTGGCATAAGTTTCACCGGTCATCAACATCGGAACGCCTCCCCATGATTGGACTAAGTAGGTATAAAACCATGCACGTATGGCACGTGATTCGGCGATCAACTGATTCTTGGTCTCATTGCCGTTTTTAAAAAGAATCGGATCGATTTTTTCTAAATTATCTAAAAAAAGATTCACGCGGTCTATGGCCATGTATCCTCGCAACCAGGCAGGTTCAAACATATAAAAATCAGGTTTCCAAGTGTATTGTCCAAATTCCTGATCCCAGCCGTCGGGCTGCATATCCCTTGCCGGGTAATTGCTGAATGCAATCTGTGGTTTCAGATTCCAGTTGTTTTCCAAATCCGAACCATTCGAACGCAGTAATAAATCATAGATACCGTTCAATCCCCTTTCAACATTTTCCTGACTTAAGAAAAACACTTCGGGTGTTACAATGTCGGTATGGTTGATTTCCAAAAAACTATCGCTACACGATGTAAATCCGGTCATAAGCGATACGATTGTAACTATATATAAATATATTCTTTTCATATAGATATTATTTTATTTATTAATAAATAACTCATTTAAATTCACTTAAAAACCGACCGAGAGACCAAAACTAATCGTACTCGGGAGAGGATAACCTCCTGTATCAAGACCTGTTTGATTGATACTGTTGCCACCGATTTCAGGATTACCGAATTTATAACCGGTAATGATGAAAAGATTTTCAACGCCGATATTTACTCTGACATTTTCCATTTTCAGCGGACGTATCAGGTCTTTGGGTACAGAATATCCAAGTTGCAAATTCTGGAATCTCAGAAAATCGCCATTATGAATAAAGTAATCGGATACTCTTCTGTTTTGGTTTTGGTCATTGCTGGTTAAGCGTGAATGTTCGTTGTTGGGCTTATCGGCTCTCCAGGCTTCATCGAATGAGGATTTCAGGATATTCCTGTAACCTACACCGGATATGTTATTGAATGTCAGATTTCTTTGTGAGTAAGACAGGATTTTCTGCCCTCCGACACCATACATAAACATATTGAGGTCCCAATTCTTATACGAAACAGCTATATTAAGTCCATAATTCAATTTTGCTATACCATTGCCAAGCACTTCGCGGTCGTCAGCAGTAATATGGCCGGTTCCATCGAGGTCTTTGTAAATAAAATCTCCGGGTTTTGTATTGGCCGTCTGGTAATACTGAATGATGCTTTCGTCGCCTCTTGCAACGCTTGCTGCACGTGCTCTACCATTATATTCGTCAATTTGCCCCTGATTTTGGAAAACGCCTTCAACCCTGTAACCATACCAGTGATTGATGGGTAGTCCGTCGACCGTACGCGACCAGTTATTCCATTGGTCCTGATTTTGCACACCGCTCGATCCCCATATTGGTTCGCCTACATCAATGGCTTTGTTTGTCAATGATGAGCCATTCAGTTTGACGCTGTAGTTCCAGTTTCCAACACGATTCTGGTAAGTGACCATCAATTCAACCCCCGAATTTCGGATATGTCCGGCATTGGTATAAATGTTTTGATATCCGGTTGATGGACGAACGGTACGCCTTAAGAGCAAATCTTTGGAGTCACGAATAAAATATTCGGCGGTAGCGGTAAGTTTATTCTTTAAAAAGCCCATTTCAAGCCTGATATTGGTAGATTCATTTGTTTCCCATTTCAGATTGGTATCGACGAGTGTTGTCTTGGCTAAGCCGGGCGAAGCAACAGGACTTCCGCCTTCGTCGTAGAACCAGTAGATAATTCTGTTTGAGGTCAATTGATCCACATATTCGTTGGTTGAGTTACCGGCATTACCTGTTTGTCCCCAACTCACCGCAAGCTGTAATTTGCTGAAAAGACCCTGATTTTTCATAAACGATTCTTCGTTGATACGCCACATCAAAGCTGCCGAAGGGAATGTTCCGTATCGGTTGCCCGGTCCGAAGTGCGACGAACCGTCGCGGCGAACCGTTCCTGTAAATGTATACCTTTCTTTGAACGTATAAATGACGCGACCTAAAAAGGATTGGCTCCGGTCTTCACGTCTCAGATTACCTCCGCCGCCGAGTGTGGTCTGATTTCCCGAACTGATCTGGCGAAGCGTCGGAAACGGCAGTTCCCTGACATTGATATTATGTGTCTGTCCATCGTATTTGTCAACTTCCCACGTAGCCATCAGATTGAAACGATTGTTTTCGTTGATAGTTTTAATATAAGTTAGTGTAGTTGACAAATTTAACGTCTTGGCTGACCCTCCGCTAAAACTTAACTGGTCGGGACTTTCCATGGTATCATACCTGCGCGGGTTGAATGCCGAGTAATTATTGGAATGATCCTCGTTTGCTCTAATGGAGCCAATTGTTTTAAAATTCAGGTCTTTCATAATACTAATATCAATATAGGTAGATACGAGTATCCTGTTATTCCCGCTACGGTTACGATTGGTTGCTGCAGCAGCTACAGGATTATCTTGTCCTCTATTGGTATTGCCGTTAGCTTCTCTCAGAAAATGTCCCCATATACCTGATCCCCATGGGTTTTGACCTTCATTCTCCCAGCGAATCGGTACATTGACTAAATTGCCGTTGTAATCCATCTGGTCCATCGTGGGAGGTGTTGCTGCATAATTAACCGAGTTGCGACTGCCTGTTCCTATACTTTCATCGTAGTTATAGTTGATATTCAATCCGGTCTTAATAAAGTTTTTAATGGTACCGTCAATATTTAAACGGGCTGTTAATCGTTTAAAATTGGAGTAAATCATGGCTCCGTTGTTATCAACATATCCTAAGGAGAAAACTGATTGGAGACCTTCATTACCTCCTGTAATGTTGTAGTTATAAGTTTGTTGCAAAGCTGACTGCGTCATTTCCCTTTGCCAGTCGTAGTTTGTCAGCTGCGTATCATACTGAATCCATGCAGGGTTTGACAAAGATGTTCCGTCGTTAGCAGCGGTCTCACGTGCCATGTGCACAAAATCGGCTGCACTGAGCACATCAAAAAATTTAGGACGGTTCGTTACATTGTAGTTTGCCGAAAAATTCATCCTGGTTTGTCCTCTTTGTCCGCGTTTGGTAGTAATCATAATGACACCATTAGCGCCTCTTGATCCGTAAATTGCTGCTGCAGAAGCATCTTTCAATACTTCAATACTCTCAATGTCATTCGGATTCAAGAAATTGGCATTGGTTCCTGCCGGTACTCCATCGACCACATACAAAGGACTTGTTGAATTATTCAACGTCGCAATCCCTCGGATACGAACGGTAGTTGACCCTGAAGGGTCACCTGAATTACGATAGACAGCTACTCCGGCAGCAGCTCCCTGCAAACCATAATCTACGGTAAGCGGATTGCGTTTCAACATTTCGTCGGCATTAACGGAAACAACCGAACCGGTCACATCGCCCCTTTTTACTGCGCCATATCCGATGAAAACGACTTCATCTAACGTTTGCGAATCTTCTCGTAAGCTAACATTGATGGAGGTTCGGTTACCAACCGTAATCTCTTGCGATAAATATCCCACATACGAGAAAACCAACACAGATTGAGAGGATAATTGCGGGATCGAATATTTACCGTCAACATCGGTAATTACGCCTCTCGTTGTTCCTTTTATTGCTATACTAACGCCGATTAAAGTTTCGCCACTGTCATCCGACACTGTCCCTGTGACCGTTGTGTTCTGAGCGAAAACAATATGCGTGAAAAGCAATAAAAGCGTAAAAAACAGAAAGTTAAACACTTTCTTTACATTCATTTGTTTGTTTGTAATTTTTTTCATAAACACTTTTTTTAATAGTAATTTAGTTAGGTAAGATAATTTTTTTTGTTTTGGATGAATGAAATCTATTAGGACATTCATCTCACGTTTGGTTTGGTTTGGTTTGTTTAACATCCTTTGTTCATAGGCATAAAAGGTTAAATGGTTTACAATCTATTAATTACTTGCAGTTTGTAGTTTAGTGTTTTACGTTCTTTATCGCTTGTAGTTTAGTGCTTTAATATGCTGTGCCGCATTGTTTTTCAGTGTTTGATGTTCTTAGCTGCGATGCGTTGCTGGGTAATGCGCGAATAAGGTGGAACGCTCTCTGTCAGCCAGATATTGCCTCCGATGATCGAATGATGTCCGATGGTGATACGTCCCAGAATAGTGGCATTCGAATAGATAATTACATTGTCTTCAATGATGGGATGACGGGGCACATTGATCGGGTTGCCGGATTCGTCGAGTACAAAGTTTTTGGCTCCCAGCGTGACTCCTTTATATAAATGTACGTGATTACCTATGATACAGGTTTCGCCAATTACAACACCTGTCCCGTGGTCAATGCTGAAATATTCTCCTATCTGTGCTCCCGGATGAATATCAATACCGGTTGCCGAATGAGCCATTTCCGTAATGATACGCGGCAGGACAGGTACGTCGAGCAACAGGAGTTCGCGTGCCACACGATAATGAATCATCGCCTGAATGCTTGGATAACAGATAATTACTTCCCCTAAACTTTGAGCTGCCGGGTCGTTGTCGAAAATGGCTTTGACATCGGTGCACAACATTCGTTTGATTTCAGGAATAAGCTCAATAAAAGTAAGAGCCAGCGATGAAGCATCGTTTTCAGATTTACCGTTTGTCTGTTCGGTAAAAAAATGAAGTCCATTGGCGATTTGTTCTTTCAATAATGTATTGAGACATTCGAGATTCAAGCTGATGTGATATTGCTGCATGGTCGGATTGACGCCTGTCTCGTTGAAAAAACCCGGGAAGACAATCTCTTTCGTTAATTGAATAATTTGAGACAGCTTGTCCGTGTTTGGTAACGGACGTCCCGCATTATCAGGAATATATCCAAACTCATCTATTGAATTACAAAGTAATTCTTCAACATTTTTTAACACTTCATCCGTCGAACGTATCATTTTTGGGGCTATTTATGCGGCAAATTTAATATTTTTATACGATTTTATATATCTTTTATGGTTTTTTTTAACTATTTTTGCAAGAAAAAATTTACAATCATGATTAATCGGGAGTTAATAAATCCACAAAGCATTGTGGTGGTTGGTGGTTCTAACAACACATCGAAACCGGGAGGAAATTGTTTTCGCAATCTGCTTAATGGCGGTTACAAAGGCCTTTTATATGCGGTCAATCCCAAAGAGACAGAGGTGCAAGGCCATAAATGCTACCGGCATGTTTCAGAAATTCCACAAACCGACTTAGCCATTATTTCGATTCCGGCGCCTGCCTGTCTCGAGACCATAACGATTTTAGCGAAAGAGAAAGGGGTCAAGGCATTTATCATGTATACAGCCGACTTTGGCGAAACAACAGAAGCCGGTAAAATACTTGAAGATCAAATCGTAAAAGTAATCAACGAGGCAAATGCCTGCCTGATCGGTCCGAATTGTATCGGGATACTGAACAGGTATCACCACAGTTTGTTTACGCTCCCGATCCCCGAAATGGATCCTTTCGGGGTGGATATGATTTCGAGTTCGGGAGGTACGGCTATCTTTCTGATGGAGTCGGCCATTCACATGGGATTACGGTTTAATTCGGTCTGGTCAGTAGGCAACGCAGCGCAAATAACGGTCGAAGATATTCTGGAATATATGGACACGCATTTTAATCCCGAAACAGATTCCAAAATCAAACTGTTGTATATTGAAAGTGTGAAAGATCCTGATAAACTGCTCGAACACACCGGCTCGCTGATACGCAAAGGCTGTAAGATCGCCGCCATCAAATCAGGCACATCCGAATCGGGTCTGCGGGCGGCTTCGTCGCATACCGGCGCCATGGCCAATCCCGATCTGGCTGTCGAAGCGCTGTTCCGCAAGGCAGGTGTTGTGCGGTGTACAAGTCGCGAAGAGTTGGCAACTATTGGCGCCGTTTTCACGCAAAAAGAACTGAAAGGCCGTAACATTGCGATTGTCACCCATGCGGGAGGGCCTGCTGTGATACTGACTGATGCGCTGGCAAAAGGCGGAATGGAGATACCTAAACTATCGGGCACCCCTGAAGCCGAACAGCTTAAAATACAACTTCTTCCCGGCTCGTCGGTCAGCAATCCGATCGACATTCTCGGAACGGGAGGGCCGGAACATTTGGCAACAGCCATTGATTATTGTGAGAAAATATTCAAAGATATTGATGGGATTGCCGTTATTTTCGGCAGTCCCGGCCTGACAAGGGTGTATGAGGCTTATGAAGTTTTGGATCAAAAAATGCGGTCGTGTATGAAACCTATTTTTCCGGTGCTGCCATCCGTCAGTACGGCTTGGGACGAAACCAATGTCTTTATCAAAAAGGGCCATGTGAACTTCAGCGACGAAGCAGGGCTTGCCAATGCACTGACCAAAATACTAAAAACGCCGCGACCCTTGACCAACAGCTTAGAATTAATGGGAGTAGATATTCCGCGTGTACGCAAAATCATTGACTCTATATCTGAACCCGGATATATAACACCGCATCTTGTTCAGCAACTCTTTAAGGCTGCCAATATCCCGATGGTTGAAGAACTTGTTTCGGACGATTGGGATAAAGTACGCGATTTCGCGGAAAATGTTTCCTATCCTGTGGTGGCTAAAGTGGTGGGCCCTGTACATAAATCGGATATCGGAGGGGTAGCCCTGAATATCCGCTCTCAAAAGCACTTAGAAATAGAATTTGAACGGTTGATGGGACTTGCTGATGCGCAAGCCGTTATGATACAGCCCATGTTAAAAGGTACGGAATTGTTTATCGGAGCCAAATACGAAGAACGATTCGGCCATGTGGTGCTCTGCGGCTTAGGAGGAATTTTTGTGGAAATATTTAAAGATGTGGCATCAGGCTTAGCGCCTCTTGTAACGGAAGAAGCGCTTTCGATGATTCGTTCGCTCAATGGTTACAAGGTATTCCAAGGTGCACGCGGACAAAAAGGAATCGACGAATACTATTTTGCCAAAATCATTGTGCAACTATCCTCCTTGCTCCGCTTTGCCACAGAAATCAAGGAGTTGGATATCAATCCCTTGTTAGCCACAGAGAAAGGTATTATAGCTGTCGATGCGAGAATCAGGGTCGAAATCTGACGGGAACTTCTCTAAATCCCAAACTCTGCGTTACGCTCCATCGACAAAATGCTCATTGTAGAGACGCAATAGCTCTTCTATTTTGCCGTCTATGTTTTTAGCTTCCCGACAAAATGCTCATTGTAAAGACGCAATGCATTGCGTCTCTACTATCTCTTCCCCAGCTCATGATCTATACAGGAAAGACCATGTACGCCATAAACATTGAATTTGTCTAAAATAGATTTGGCGGCATCTTCTTCCTCTACCTGTTCATTGATAAACCAGCGCAAAAATTCCTGCGTAGCTTTATCATTTTCAGCGATGGCTATATCCATCAGATCGTCTATACGTTTTGAAACTGTCAGTTCGTGATGGTAGGTGTGTTCAAAAACAGCCAAAGGACTTTCCCATGCTGAAGGAACAGCGTCCACCTGACTGATCTTGATTTTACCGCCGCGCATAACTCCGAAATCAATCAGTTTGCCGGCATGTTCCAATTCTTCTTTGGCTTGTTTTTTCATCCATTGAGCGCATCCCGACAAACCCATATCCTGAAAATAAACCGACATGGATAAGTAAAGGTTCGACGACCACATTTCAGCCTGGATCTGCGCATTAAAAGCATCTGTCAACTTTGTTGTAAAACCCATTTTTTTATTTTATAGTTCGTTAATTAGTAACCGATTACGAATGATTCGGTTATCAAAAATATTATTTAACAGAAATGTCGGCTATGCCGACATTTCTGTTAAGTATGTTTATCTTACAAACGGCGCCATCAAAAGATAGTCGGCACAGCCTTGAACGCCTTCAAATTGTGTTCCTACGCTGAATCCTTCCAATTCGACAAAGAAATTGGCGATGCCATTGGCGTAAGCTGTTTCAAATATTTTCTGGAAGTTCATCATACCCGATTCGCCTAAGATAGCTACATCCTTGATGTGCAACACCCGTATACGGTTGGCGTATTTTTTCATATAAGCCACAGGGTCTTGCGCTCCCATTACCGTCCAGTACACGTCCATTTCAAATTGTACCAACGACGGGTCGGTAGCTTCAATCATACCGTCATAAATCATTTTCGCGCCTTCCGGCAAACGACCGAAACCTCCGCCTGCACGTACGGGTTCTGTGCCTCCGGGTACCACGCGCTGAAATTCGCCACTGTGGTTATGGAATGCGAATTGTAGTCCGGCAGCTTTTGAGATTTTACCCATTTCATTAAAACCTTCTCCTACAGCAGCTACTTCTTCAGTGCTGCGCGTGGAGGGTTGTCCGGGTATAATTACATATTTGCAACCCATTTTTGCATGATGTTCGCATACTGTTTTCCAAAATTCCTTGGCCTTTTCAATATTTTCTTTGGTATACTCACGTACAGGGGGATTTACGTGCGAACTGGAAATTACCAAACCGGCATCATCAGCATATTTTTTAAATTCTGCAATCGGAACGGCTCCAACCTTTCCCTCAACGGAATAACCGGCTAATTCAAGCGATGTATATCCCATTTGTGCTACTCTCTTTAATCCCCCGGGTACATCGTTCGTGAATTCCTGCCCATTCCTTACGGTGAGCGAATAAATCTGAAGTCCGAAATTTTTTGCACGGTTTACGCCCGAAGCGCTCTTTACGGAAGCTTTCGCTACATTTACATTACCGGCCAATAAACCACCGGCAGCCATCAATGATGTGTTTTTTAAAAAGTTACGTCTGTTTAACATGATTCAATTACAATTATTAATTTATACATGCTGCAAAAATAATCACTTTTAAGCAATTTCACCATACAATTCGTCAAAAATTTTATTTTTAAATTCTTAAATCTATAAATTTTTAAATCTTTAAATCTTTGAATTAAAACATCTCATGATTTTTCCCCACGCTTCATTCAAAGCCAACATACTTGGATAAAGCAAATTGGCGCCGGCTTCCCATAATATCGAATCGGACAAAGGGCCTGTATTTACTGCAACAACAAAAAGTCCTGCACGATGTGCCGCTTCGATTCCTAAAGGAGCATTTTCGATGACAATCGTTTCCCAAGGTTTTAATTTTCCTTTTTCGAGCGCTTTCAGGTAAGGATCAGGGTTGGGCTTTCCGCGTTTCACATCAAATGCGGTTACCATCCGGTCTTTTTCGAAAACATCGGGAAAAAAAGTATGCAGACTATCCAACAGTGATACCTGCCCGGAACCTGTGACAAGCATCGGGATTAAACCATATTGTATTACTTTTTGTAAAATCTCATAACTTCCGGCCATTCGTTCAGGCTTGGGAAGCGTTTTAAAAAGGTCTGTTTTTTCTTTATATATTGCTTTTTTTTCTTCATCAGAAATAGTGACACCCTGTCTTTTACTCACGATGTGAATCGTTTCGTCGCCCTTTCTTCCTTCGTGCTGATAGGCTTCGTTGTATGAAAGATCCAGTCCATGCGCCATCATAACCCGATGCCATGACAACGCATGATTGGGCATCGAATCAAAAAGTACGCCATCCATATCGAACAATACGGCTTTCAAATCAAATGGCGGATAATTATTATGCGACAAAAAAGATTGTACCATGCTCATATCCCCCTTTGGAGGGAGCAGGGGGAGGTCGTCTCTTTTCATATCCCCCTTTGGAGGGGGTAGGGGGAGGTCGTCTCTTTTCATATCTCCCTTTGGAGGGGGCAGGGGGAGGTCGTCTCTTATCATGCTTAACTCTTAGTTCTTAACTCTTCCAAGTATTTTCTTACCCCATCCGTGTCGTCAGCGGCAGGCGCCCATGAAGCCATATTTTCAGGTGTTAACGGCGCGTAGGGTCCTTCTTTAATCTCGTACATGACCGAACCCGATTCGAGTACCAAAAGTCCATGCCATACACCGGGTGGAATTTCAGCTCCATAACAACCGTTTAACGGATCTAAAATAATCGAATCTGTGATCCCGCCCTTTTCGTCAAATATAAACACAGCTACCTTCCCACGCAGCAGCAAAAAAATCTCATCTTTATCCGGATTACAATGCCTGTGCGGTCGCAGATACGTATCCGGCTCCATTGCATTTAGCAAACGGCTGATCGGATCGTCTAACGTTTCGTGGAAGTTGTAATTCATTCTCAGTCGCGGAGATTGTTTCGCCCGCTCAGTCGTTTCGTCTAATAACTGTTTGTTAATTATTTTCATCTTTATTCATATAATAAGTGGTTAGTTGTAAGTACCTCCCCCTGCCCCCTCCAAAGAGGGATAATTGGATAATATTCCTCCCCTGCCCCCTCTAAAGGGGGATAAATGGATAAATGCTTTTTCCCAAATTCTTAATTCTTAATTCTTAATTCCTAATTTTATTTTTAATTGTCAATTGACAATTAAAAATAAATTACGGCTTATATCTCGACACCCTCAATATCTCCTGATAATCCGTATCGTTCATCAGGTCTTCAATCGAAACTTTCATCCTGTCCATGTATTTTGTGACGATTTGCCGGCCAATCCAACTTCCCAAATTTCCGGGAGCATCATTAGAGAAAAAATCGGAAGGCCTGTCGGAAAAATAACTTTCCGTAGTTGCCGCATCGGGCGTATATAAGTGATTTCGTTCAATCATTGTTTTCCAGACAACTTTCTCATTTTTCTTACACCATTGATATTCACTTGATGAATAGCCGGATAATACTTCAGGAAGAACCTTTGGAAGCGCTTTATGGATAATATACAGGATTTTCCCTTCATGGATCATCCGGTCGAGCAAAACCCTGCTGTTTCCTTTAAACGGATATTCCGACAGAAGCCACGCTTTCAGGTAATCCGGAACAATACGCTCCGGGATCATTTTCCGTAGTTGATAATCGAAAAAAAAGTCCTGATACAGGGGGTAATCGAAACCTAAATATTTATCAATCGAAACAGACAGTAAACTGTCGGAAACCAATGTATTTTGTTGTAATCCTGATACATGCATATAAACAGCAGGGATTTGCATAGTCGGAAAACAGCTCTTAAGGTATTGAAATCCGGCGCCTAAATCAGCTTCAATCCTGTCTATATTATCAAATTGCTTAATCGCATCACGGTAAAGTTTATTTAATGCAGGTTCCGCATAATAATTAATCAGTTTGTCAAAAAAAACGGGGTTATTTATGTCGCTTATATCGAAAACACCCAATCCTATTATATGCAGTATTTCAGGATAACCGGCCGTTATTTTTTCCTGTAAATCGGGGGTACCCTGAGCAATCAATTGAAATAAAGCCTTGTCAAAACGGTTGATATGAATCGGATCGGCCGACGAATTACGTCCGGTTAATGACTCGCAGCAATTGCAAAAAATAAGCATCAATAATGCCGGAATGATGAATAACTTATGATTCATTTTTTCAGTAAAGTTGTGATCCTCAACACCAAATCAAAGAAAACCATTTTGGCATTCACATTTTGTGCAAGGTGTCTGTCGGCTTCAGTCAGTTCGTACATCAAATCAAAAACATTCCGTTCGGTAATAAACGGTGCAAAATTGATGGAAAAATTTGCTTCATCCTGATTCATATAGTTCATTTCGGACGTCTGAAACCGATAAATGAAATTCTCACGAATAAAACGCTGACAATAAGCAAGAAAATTTCGCTGGCGATCTTTTCCGAGCGAAGCTAAACTGTCAGCAAAAATTTTCATGCCTTTGACATTCTTTGCCCACGAATTACGCATCATCGTCACAAATTGTTGCAGGAAAAAAGCGTTTTCTTCGCTTTCGTGCAGTATTTCAATCATTTGCAGATAATTGCCATGCGCCATACGGGCAATATGTTGCGCGTTCTCATCTTCAATTTCGTATTGCAAACGGGCAAACTGTGCAAGCGTTTGTACATCAATTGGTTTGACATTGATTCGCTGTGAGCGCGACAGAATGGTTCCCAAAATCCGTGCAGGCTCTTCCGAAACCATCAGGATGATTGTATTGGGCGGCGGTTCTTCTATCACTTTCAGCAACTTATTGGCGCATGTAGCATGCATCCGTTCAGGCATCCAGATAAACAAAATACGGTAGGTCGCTTCGTAAATCCTTAAACTTACCTTGCGCATAATTTCGTCGCTTTCTTTGGAGTATATAAGAGCTTGTTTGGCTGCATTAATTTCATCTAACCACATATTCAAATCGAAATAAACGCGGGTAGATAAAAAAGTCCTCCATTCGGATAGATAATCATCGCAGACGGTTTTTTTTCCCTCCTGAACCATTGGGAAAATAAAATGCAGATCCGGATGAACTATTTCATTGTATTTCAGGCATGAAGCGCATTGTCCGCAAGCGTCGGAATCAGACCGTTCCGTGCAATTCAGATACCGTGCGTAAGCAAATGCCAACGGCAATGTTCCACAACCGGCCTGACCGCAAAACAACTGCGAATGAGGCACTACCCCTTTCTGTGCCGAAGCAATCAACTGCCGTTTTAAATTATCCTGTCCGATGACGTCTCTGAAAAACATGAATTACTTTGTATGAAATGAACGGCCAAAGATAGTAATAAATTAGGACTTTGCATTAGTGTAAAAAAATATATAATGTTTGGCTTTCCGAAGGGAAGCAATTAGGAATTAGGATTGGATGTATTTGGTCAAAGTCGATTTTCAACTAAAAATACGGTTTGATCTCTCTCTCAAAGATATTTTTCTCTATGATACGATAGTGTGGTGAGTAATGCGACTCAAACAGCGAACTGTGGTGCACCACAAAATCTCCATTTTGTAACATATCAATCATATCTTGTCGGTCTTTTTCATAGTCAGGTAAAGAGATATTCATTGATCGAATAACAGATTCGATTGTGTTCCATTCAATTTTCCACTGTTCAATGGTTGGAGATACTATTTGATTCACACTTTTGATAAAAGCCTCAAAATAAACATCGTAGGGTACAATATTTTCCGTAATAACCGAAAGATTGACCCGATAAAAACGACCCTCCCATCCGGTCGGCTCATAATATGCTCCGCTCGCCTTGTCAATTGAAGCCAGTTCACTGCGCAGATAATTGCCGGCCGCTGCAGTATCCGGAATAAGATGTCCCGGCCCGAAGCGATCCTGAAAGAAATTTTTGTACAAATCCTTCAGTGTGGACTGCGGATAAACAGTCATCTGATTTTCTACTGCGGCGCGAATCCGTTTGCTTTTCGTATCCTCGCACGACACGAAAAGAACCGTCAAACCAATGATAATCATAATGCTTCGCATAGTTGTTGAGTTATGAATTCTTAATTCCTAATTCCTAATTTTTAATTCTTAATTCAATAAATCTATTCATAGATTTATTGCCACCCCTCCCATAAACGTAGCCTTTGGCATCGGATAACCGGCCATTGTTTCGTATTTTTCCCCCAGCAGGTTGTTCCCCTTAACAAACACATCCATCCATTTGAGCGGACGATAAGCAATTTGTGCTTCTACCAATGTGTAATCTATCGTTTGGGGCGTATCTCCGGTAATAAGGTAAAGCGTATTTATAACCTGCGTTCCCACATTGAAGGTAAATTTGCCCGGTCTGTAAACGATACCTGCATACAATTTATTTTTCGGTGCACCTGTGACCGCTTTTTCCATATCTAAGTAACTGTAATTGGCGTTCAGGTTAAGCTCGTTAAGTATCCTGTAATTCAGACTGAATTCTATCCCTTTATTGGAAAATGCGCCTACATTCCTGTTTTGTACACGGCCTTCACCGATCTGAACCGTTTCTATCATGTTATCCCCTTTGATACTGAACAAAGTTAATTCCATGGAAAGGCGATTGTCCAACAATCCCTGTGATACGGTAAAATCGTAGCTAAAACTGCGTTCGGGAAGTAATGCTTCGTTGGCAGGGGCATACATATACAGTTCCCGCATATTGGGCGTACGGAATCCTTTTGAGAATGAAAATTTCAGATGTGTCTGCTCGGCAGCCTTAAACGAAACGCCTGCTTGCGGTACCCATTCCGATCCGTATAACTTGTGATTTTCCACACGCAATCCCGCTTCAAACATAAACCTTTGGAGTTGCTGTTGAGCCAAGATATATCCCGCAACTTCATGGAGTTTGATATGGTCGGCATATACCTCCGTTACCGGGTCGCGGAAAGCATTTCCTCCATACAGTTTTACATCAAATCCACCTGTTATCGTGTTGCCCCTGAACAGGTTTACCGCCTGATAAATATTTACCCCGCCCATATAGTCTGTCGATTCAAAAAGAAACGGACGTGGAGTGCCTCCTTCAAAATAGCCGTCATTGATCTGATGGTCGCCCCAGTTATAGTAAAAATTCACGGCTCCTCTTGTTTTGCCATAATTATTTTCTATTGAAAGTCCTGACATACCGCGTAATGCATCGGTCGTGGCATCCAATAAAGGACGGCTTTCCTGTCCGGGCACCTGAGCTTTTGATTTTGCCACGTTGATGTTACCTGTGATTTTCCATATATCCGACAATTCATAACCCGCCTTGGCAAAGCCTGTCCATGAATCAAATTCAGAATTTACACGATGCCCATCTGTTCGCTCGTAATTACCACTGACAGAACCCGAAAAACGACCTTTGCGCCAGGTATCCGTTATTGAATATCTTTGTGTGTTATATGACCCGCCCATTACCCTTGCCGATAACCGGTTGCCGTCGTCCGTGACACGCCGCGTAATGATATTGATCGCTCCTCCCATGGCGTTTGAGCCGTAGAGAATGGATGCAGAACCTCTCGAAACTTCAATGTGTTGTGCATCCGAACCCATATAAGCATCGGCAACAGGATGACCATAGATTGTTGCAAATTGCGGATGTCCGTCGATAAGGATAAGTACTTGTCCGGTACTCCCGGCAAAGCCGCGCATATTGATCCCACCGGCTGCACCTGTCGATACGCCGTAACCGGCTACACCGCGCGAAGTAACAAAAAGTCCCGGAACCTGTTGCATCAGTACAGGCAGCAACGAATTCTCTACGCTCTGCTCTATCGTCGTGCGAGGTACAACCGTAATCGGAACAGGTATTACATCACGCGGAACAGGTATGCGCGTACCTGTGACGACCACTTCGCTCAGATTGATCACTTCATTTTTTATGGTATCCCGGGATATTGAAAAACTACTCTGAGATACACAAACAACTGAATACAAACATGATAATACAAAAAACAAACTCTTTTTCTTCATTATGCTTCAATTACAACACTTTCTTTAAAACCGAAAACCAATAACTAAAAACTATTTTTTTCGCGGCAAAGATAACACGAATTATTTAAAACGTGTTACCCTAAAGTGTTAAAAAAAATTAATCCGCACGGCTCATCACTAATTTTCCGTGTTTGATACCTTTGATGGTAATCAAACGGTCGGTGAGTTCGGTCAATGTTTGTGCCATGCCGTTGACTGTAACGATATGCAGGCAAAAGTTTTCATTCAGGTAATACTGTGATGAAGAAAGAATTACATCGCGGTATAGTTGCTGGATGGTAGTTATTTTGGCAGGTATTTCTTTTTTTTCATGGTTATACATTATTATAATAGTACCGGCTACGATATGATTGCATTGCCATTTGCTTTCGGCTACATTCTTTTCAACTAAAAAACGAATTGCCTGTGAACGGTTTGCGAAACCATTGTTATCCACAAACAGGTCTAATGATTCCAATAATTCATCCTCCAACGATACTCCAAAACGTTTTAGTGCCATAGTTTCTAAAATATATTTCTTTAAGGGCTTCTATAAATACCAAAATCAAGGCTTGCGATATGCAACAGTAGAGACGCAATGCATTACGTCTCTACAATGAGCATTTTGTCGATGGAGCGTAACGCAGAGTTTGGGATTTATAGGAGTCTTGTTAGTTCGTAGTCATTCGTTTAATTATATTATATGCATTCATAATGCCTAACTCGCCGGCTTTGCTCAGGTCGGAAATGCCGCGTTCCGTATCACCGGTTAACAAGCGCGCCAATCCCCGGTTGAAATAAGCTTCGGCAAAATCGGGATTACGCATAATCGCTTCATTATAATCTAATATGGCCGCTCTGTAATCACGTTGGAAGCAACGAATATTGCCTCTGTTAAAGTATGTAAAAACAAAATCGGGATTTTGTTGAATCATCGTATTGTAGTCGTAAAGTATCAATTCGTATTCCAAATTGCGGCTCTCTCTTGTATCATTGCTTGTAAAATCACCTTGTATGGAAGAAGATGATAAAGGCGACGTACCACTTCTTACCTGGAAGTTCATTGTATTCAGGTCATTCACATTGTTATTTGTAAGCGACTGGTTGTATTCCAATTGTTTATAACGTACTACAGCACGGTTGAAATAAGCCAGCGTATAGGAAGGATTCAGTACAATAGCTTGATTGAAATTATCGATTGCTTCGGAAAAATCCTGTACCAGCATATAGTCAATGCCTCTGCCAAAGTACAAATCTGCATTGCGCGGATTTCGTTCGATTTTGGCTGAATAGTCGTTGATTGATTCAAAATGATTGCTGACCTGTTCCTCAGTAAGCGCCACTTCACGATTGGTAATCAGCATTTTCCATGCCAATGTCATACGCGCGTTGAATGATTCGACCGATTTGTCGTAGTAGACGCTTTCGTTGCCTTGTCGTTCTCTCTCATAAAAACTCAACACGAATGCGGGTTCTATGTCAATCTGTACATTTCTGTCCTGCACACGTCCGCGCACTTCGCTTTGGTATCTGCTTCGTTGCTCTTCTTCTCTGTCGTAGACAACCAATCGATTAAATTTATCGATATTTTTGTCGGATTGTTCGCGGGTACGTTCTTCTTCAGTTTGCTCGTTTTCTGTGGTATCATTCTGATTATTAGAGGCAACTACCGGGGTTCTTTGTCCTCTTCTGTTGTTTTCGTCTAAATCGACTGCTTTCCAATAATCGCGGTCAGCGCCCACAATATCGTTCATTGCACGTTTGGATTCTGAACGGCTAAAATATCCCGGCATAAAATTCGGGTATTGATTGATAACCACATCAAAATCACGTACAGCGCCGGCATAATTGCCTGTCTCATGATGTAACAGGGCGCGGTTATAATAAGCCATGTAATTTTCAGGTTCGATTTCGATTACTACATCAAAATCTTCGATCGCGCGATTATTGTCGCCAACCTGAAAACGCAACAAACCTCTGTTGAAACGTGCAATCAGGTTTCGGTTATCCATTTCAATGACCTGGTCGTAATCGGACATGGCTCCACGCAAATCGTTCAAATGATAACGAATCAAACCTCTGTTTATATAATACCCGCTTTCGAGTGAGCTTAGATAAATTGCTTCGTTCAAATCGGCCAGCGCCTCCTCCAACCGGTTGGTCTGGAACAATACAATCGCCCGATTGCCGTAACAGGGTGCGTAATAGGGGTCAATCTCGATCGACTTATCATAATCGCTCAGCGCCGATACAGTATCGCCTTTTTCAATATACATTGCGCCTCGCGTAAGGTACCCAAAAGAATATTTGGGATATGCCGCTATCAACTCTTCCAAAACCGTTTCAGCCCCGTCGTAATTTTTTTGCTGAATGTATGCAATCGCTTTGTTCGACATCATCGAACGGTCGTTGGGGCTAAGTTCCAATCCTCTTGTGTAATCCTGTATGGCTAAATCGAACTTATCCTGATATTGCCGGGCGATGCCACGTGTAAAATAGGCTCTCCAATAAAACGGATTTCGCTCTAAACACAGCGAACAGTCATCTTCCGCCCCTTTGTAATCGTCGAGGCTGAGTTTAGCCCATGCCCGGTAGAAATAAGGTTCGGCTAAATAAGGCTTGGCTCTGATAACCGCATTAAAGTATTGAATAGAAAGGATGTAATCGTCAAAATATAGTGCATTTCGTCCAATAGCCATTACCCTGTCGGTATTTATCTGCGCCGACAATGACAGAACACTTAGTTGAAAAAGAAAAAATAAGGCAATCTTTTTTACTTTTTCATTACAGCCTTTACCCGATATGCACATTTGGCAGTTCCCTTGATTATATTATTTAATTTTCCTTTATTCAGCTGTTTACGTATAGGCGAAATGCTGTCGATAAAAACCTGTCCTTTCAGATGGTCACATTCGTGTTGTACAACGCGGGCGGTAAATCCCTCAAGTATTTCTTCGTGAGGATTGAGATTTTCGTCCGTATATTTTACTTTGATGCCTGCTGAACGGGCTACTTTTTCATGTATTCCCGGGAAGCTCAGGCAGCCTTCTTCCAAGGTAACTGTTTCATCCTTTTTTTCTACGATTTCCGGATTGACCATAACCCGCTTAAAGCCTTTACATTCAGGATGGTCTTTCGTTAAAGCATCTGCGTCGATCACAAACAACCGAATCGGTCGCCCGATTTGGGGTGCAGCCAAACCGATTCCATCGGCTTTGTACATTGTATCGAACATATCCTGAACGAGTTGTTTCAAATCCGGATAATCATTGGCCACCGGCTCTGATTCTTCCCGCAAGACAGGTTGGCCGTATGTATAAATTGGCAAAATCATATATTATATTTCTTACTTTCCAAATAACTTTGAAGAATCAGCACGGCGCTGATTTTATCAACTGTCTCTTTATCCTGCCGTTTCTTTTTCTTCAGTCCTCCGTCAATCATTGCCTGATGTGCCATGACTGAAGTAAAACGCTCATCGTAATACAACACAGGGATATCCGGCAACGTTTTTTTTAAATTTTTTACAAAGGACTTCACATATTGCAAATTTTCCGAAGGCTCGTTGTTCAATTGTTTGGGATAGCCAACAATAAATAAATCAACACATTCACTTAAAGTATAGTTCTTTAAATAATCCACAACTACTCCGCTTGGCACTGTAGACAAGCCGTTCGCTATTATCTGCAACGTATCCGTAACAGCCAATCCTGTACGCTTCCGTCCGTAATCAATTGCCATGATTCGTCCCATATCGGGTGCAAAGATAATACATATCAATTAGCAATTACGAATTACAAATCAGGAATTAGGATTTTTTAAAATCTCTTAACTCTTATTTCTTAACTCTTAACTCTACTAATACGCATTTTTCTCACCCACAAACATATTAATAACTGTTACAAATATAATTTTCAGGTCTAAAAAGAACGACCAGTTTTCCAGATACCATACATCCCGTTTAACACGTCCTTCCATTTGTTCCAAAGTACGTGTTTCGCCACGATACCCCGTAATCTGCGCCCATCCTGTAATACCCGGTTTTACCAAATGGCGTACCATATACTTGTCTATCAGCTGTGAATATTGTTCGGTATGTAACAACATGTGCGGACGAGGGCCAACGACCGACATATCGCCCAATATCACATTGACAAATTGCGGAAATTCATCTAAGTTGGTATGTCGCAGGAAATTCCCGATTTTTGTAGTCCGTGGGTCGCCTTTGACTGCTTGCATGGAATCGGCTTCCTCGTTCACTTTCATTGTCCTGAATTTGTAACACTCAAATACATACCCGTAAATACCTGTTCTTTTTTGCTTAAACAGGATTGGACCGGGTGAACTTATTTTGATAAGAATCCCTGCAATGATATACAACGGCGGATAACAGATAATCAATACCAACAATGAAAAAACGACATCAAAAACCCGCTTAATTATCCTGTTATAAGGCGATTGGAGTGGTTCGTTCCGGATGGAAAGTAATGGGATGGTTTCCATGATTTCTAAAATCATGCTCTTTTTCACATCTCTGTAAAATTCGGGGATGATATAAAAGCGTATCATGCTTTTTTCGGCAAAGGCCAACAGCTCGGATATTTTCTCACTGTTGGTTCCCGGAATCGTACAATAGATTTCATCTACTGAGTGTGCTTTTGTGTAAGTCTCCATTTCGTCTATTCGCCCCAGATAATTGGGTATTACACCTTTTAGCATCTCATTATCATCAAAAAAACCAAGCACCTTGAAGCCATAAGACAAGTCATTCTTGATGACCCTGAATAGCTCCATGCCATTTTTTCCGGCTCCGACAATGATAATACTTTTTGTATTGTAGCCTTTCCGGCGATAAAATTTAACGGTGACACGAATCAGTACGCGCCATAAAGAGAAACAGATAAGTGTAGCAAGGTAATACACAACGATGAACATGGCAAAATCGTTGCCGTTGTTCAGGAATACTAAACAGGTACCAAAAAGAAACGACTGGAAACTGATAAGCATAAAAGAGTGCTGCACAATCTTTTCTAAAAAGACGACAGACAAATGGACTTTGATGGGAATAAAATAAAGTGCAAAAAAGTAGCAAAAATTAAGTAAGAGAACTACCTCTTTCAGATTGTGCGTGACCGCAATGGTATATACGTTGTCCAACTCCGCATAAATCACAAAGAATAAGACATTTATAAGACATAAATCTCCTACGCCAATAATCCATTGAAGTATATCGCTTTGCTTGTTATTTTTCTCCATTTTTTAAAAAATCATGCAAAAGTACGAAATTAATTGAGAATTGAGAATTGAGAATTGAGAATTTACCATTGTTAAAAAAATATTTTTGGCTTTCGGTACGGAAACCGCAATGGAAAAATATAAAGTCTGCATGCGCCCTATCCCCCTCCGGAGGGGGCAGGGGGAGGATAATTGAGAAATCCGCCACCTGCCAAATCAATACTTCACCTTATCCGCCTTGTTTGTCCAATCCTTGAAGGCACGAATAGCCTCTTCCGGCATTAGCTGATTCATACCGACTTGTCTATCTTCCGGTTTCAGACTCAATTCGTCATAAATAAAGGAGTCGTCAAAACCGATATCTTTGGCATCGGTCTTCGTGTTGCCATAATATATTTTATCCAAATGCGCCCAATAAATAGCGCTTAAGCACATCGGACAAGGCTCGCATGAAGTAAATATCTCGCAACCTGATAAATCGAATGTACCCAACTTATGTGCAGCTTCACGGATAGCCATTATTTCGGCATGCGCCGTCGGGTCGTTATTTGTTGTTACCCGATTGACGCCGGTCGAAATAATGTTTCCGGCTGCTGTTATAACCGCCCCAAAAGGGCCACCTCCATCTTTCACGTTTTCGATAGACAGGTCTATCGCTTTTCGCATCCATTTAGTTTTTTCCATTGTAATTATATAGTTTAACATCATACTATTCGCCCTTTAATGAGGGACATAAATCGTAAATCTAAAATCGTAAATCTTAACATCCCCCTAACCCCCTTTAAAGGGTGACATAAATCGTAAATCGTAAATCGTAAATCTAAAATCTAAAATCGTAAATCTAAAATCTAAAATCGTAAATTCTCCATTTCCATCGTCTTTTCAGTCCAGATATCCATTATCTTGGCAAGTTCGCGCTTCAACTCCTCATGTTTAGTGAATAGCGAGCTGTCAATTGCGCCGGCGGGAGTAGCCATCCGCATTTCCAAAGCATTGATTTCGGTTTCCAACCGTTCAATCTGTTGCTCTGCACCGGCAATTGCTTTTTCGATTCGTTTCAGTGTGCGGTTTTGTTCTTTCAGGGCTTCATACGACAGTTTCGACGACAGCGTTTGCTCTTGCGACACGGGCATTTGAGCTGCTACAATCGTATTTCGCTCTAATTCACGCAAGTTATCTATTTTCTTCCGTTCTAAAAAATCATAAATTCCGCCTAAATATTCTTTTACCTGTTGATTACCAAATTCATATACTTTGCTGACTAATCCGTCTAAAAATTCACGGTCGTGCGAAACCACAATGATCGTACCGTCAAACTCAAGTAATGCTTCTTTCAGAACATCTTTCGAGCGCATATCCAAATGATTGGTAGGCTCGTCTAAAATTAGGACATTGACCGGCTCGAGCAACAGGCGAATCATTGCCAACCGGCTGCGTTCACCTCCTGAAAGTACCTGTACTTTTTTATCGGATGCCTCGCCCCCAAACATAAAAGCGCCCAGTATATTGCGTATTTTCAACCGGATATCTCCCTGTGCAACGTAATCAATCGTTTCGAAAACCGTCAATTTTTCGTCAAGTAACTGAGCCTGATTTTGCGCAAAATATCCGATTTTTACGTTGTGTCCCACTGTTAATCCACCGAAAAAATCCACTTCTCCCATCATACATTTGACCAATGTAGTTTTGCCTTCGCCGTTTTTTCCGACAAACGCAACTTTATCACCTCTGTGAATCGTAAAATTCACATCCTTGAAAATCAAATGATTTCCATAACATTTTGTCAGATTTTCGGCAATGACGGGATAAGAACCCGAACGTGGTACGGGCGGAAACCGCAACCGCAACATGGAATTATCCACCTCGTCGACTTCAATCCGTTCCACTTTAGCCAATTGCTTGATACGCGACTGCACCTGAACAGCTTTTGTGGCTTTGTAGCGGAAGCGTTCGATAAAAGCTTCGGTATCGGTTATCATTTTTTGCTGATTCTCGTAAGCGCGCTGTTGTTGTTCGCGGCGCTCTTGTCGGAGAACGATGTATTCGGAATATTTTACCTTGTAATCATACAACTTCCCCAACTCAAGTTCGATGGTGCGATGTGTTGTATTGTCAATAAAAGCGCGGTCGTGCGAAACTAATATAACGGCATTTGCATGCGTGGTTATAAAATTTTCGACCCATTGAATCGATTCGATATCTAAATGATTGGTTGGTTCGTCCAACAATAACACATCGGGACGACATAGTAAGAGTTTAGCCAGTTCGATACGCATCCTCCACCCTCCGCTGAATTGGGCAGTAGGCCGGTCGAAATCCTCCCGTCTGAAACCCAACCCTAATAATGTCCGTTCGAGTTCTGCCTGATAATGAGCGCCTCCCATTATTTGAAACTGTTCGGAAAGGATAGCCATCCTATCAAGCAACTTTTGAAAATCGGCTGATTCATAATCTGTGCGTTCGCCCAATGCAAGATTCAGGTCATTTATTTCCCGCTCCATTTGATGGATGGCTTCAAAAGCCTGTTCCGTTTCTTCCCGCACGGTTCGCGTATCAACCAACTGCATTTGCTGAGGCAGATAGCCGATCGTCGTTTCTTTAGGGATGCTCACGATACCTGAAGAAGGCGTCTGAAGCCCTGCCATTATTTTCAACAACGTCGACTTGCCCGCCCCATTCCTGCCGGTCAAAGCAATCCTGTCTTTCCTGTTTACCACGAAAGAAATGGCATCAAACAATGTAAACCCGCCAAACCTGACAGTCAATCCTTCGATCGAAATCATAACCCACTCATTAAATAGAAAGTAAAACTTCTTAATTCCAAATTCTTATCCCTCTCCGGAGGGGGCAGGGGGAGGTACTATTTCCTAATTGGGCGTAAGCCTTACGCCCCTACATTTTTCGTTCCCCGAATATCCTCGTTCCCACCCGAATCATCGTACTGCCATTCCGGATGGCAACCGGATAATCATCGCTCATTCCCATCGACAGTTCCGTAAACGTATCGCCTCCCCTACCCGATTGTCTGATCTCGTCAAACAATCCTTTCAACCTTGCAAATTCGCGTTCGACTTGTCCGGTATCGTCCGTAAATGTAGCCATCCCCATCAATCCGGTAAAAATCACATGCGGATAGGCATCTGATTGATTCTCAAGAAATAAATTCAGACATTCGCCCAAACCAAAACCATGCTTCGTCGTTTCTCCGGCAATATGCACTTCCAACAACACACGGATACGGCGATTAATCCGGGCCGCCTGTTTCTCTACCTCCTTTAATAAACGCAATGAATCAATACTTTGAATCGTATCTATAAACGGGACAATATATTTGACTTTATTGGTTTGCAATGTACCGATAAAGTGCCATTGTATATCGGAAGGCAGCAACGGATATTTGGCGATCAACTCCTGCACCCTGTTCTCCCCGAAAATCTTTTGTCCCGCATCGTAGGCCTGTTGCAGTACCTCGACCGGACGAAATTTGGAAACGGCCACCAACGTAACATGCGGGGGCAAAGAGGATTTCAGCGTATGTAGCTTTTGGGTGATATCCATTTTTATATAGTTACGAGTTACAAGATACGAGTTTTTGCGGGGGCTTCTAATAATTCTAAAATCAAGGCTTGCGATATGCAACAGTAGAGACGCAATGCATTACGTCTCTACAATGAGCATTTTGCCGATGGAGCGTAACGCAGAGTTTGGGATTATTTGACGTCGCCTTTCTTTTCCGCCGAAAAAGGAAATACATCCATCAACGCCGTTTCTGTGATTGAAGCGATGGCATAATCGGCCATGGTACCTTTCATGCCTTCTTCCACCACTTCCACAGCTTCGCGCACGGAAGAAGCCTGCGCCAGCATCTGTACGGCTGTCTTTTTCTCTGCTCCGCTCTTTTCGTCGAACGTAATAAAGAAAACCTTTACCCGATAATAACGATCGCCCGCCTGATTAAAAAACAGTTCTGCCAGACGGGCGCGTTTGATATCTACTATGATAAATTCTCCGGAAATATAAGGCCGGAGTTCTTCTATGATGCGTGCCTCAGCTTCGGTAAACGAAAGCGCATCGACCAAATACGGTTCGGTCACTCTTTTCGTCATCCCGCCTTCACCTGCCTTGTCATACGACACCTTACATTCAAACCAGTTATTCATTGTCAGTTAATTTATTTAAAAAAGTTTGTCGCAATTTTTTTTAACGCAAAGTCGCAAAGCATACACGCAAAGAACGCAAAGAATAAATGTATTATATTCAAAACTTTGCGATCTTTGCGTAACACTTTGCGCCCTTTGCGGTTAAATATTTTTGAGACAGCCCCTACAAATCTAAAACGTCATCGCCGCCATACGCTTATAGCTGTTGTAGCGCCATTTCGCATTTTCTTCGGCTGCTTTGAACAGTTCGACAGCTTCCTGCGGATACTGTTGCAACATAGATGAATAGCGTACTTCGCCTTTCAGAAAATCGGCAAATTTGCTCCAATCCGG
>Ga0082212_10000709_pt1 | contig 48544 bp, 45 predicted proteins | sample TergutNt197P3_FD_71548 | JGI IMG/M metagenome (GOLD analysis project Ga0082212, IMG submission 71548) | Neocapritermes taracua P3 segment gut microbial communities from Petit-Saut dam, French Guiana - Nt197 P3 | ecosystem: Host-associated > Arthropoda: Insects > Digestive system > Gut ... | reverse complement strand
TTCAGGCCGTAACCCTGGCCGTCGATCTCCGTGAAATACATATTGTCGCGGTAGTTGTCCCAGTGGCCGCTCTTCTTCCACAGGTCGGTGCGGAGGATCTGGGGGCCCATGACCAGTTGGTAGCCCCGCCGCAGGTGTTCCTGGCGCTCGAATTCCTCCAGGGTCGCCCGGAGGAGGGCCCCCGCGGGGTGCCAGACGATCAGGCCGCCGCCTATTTCTTCGGATACGGAAAAGAGGTCCAGTTCCCGGCCCAGGCGGCGGTGGTCGCGGCGTCGGGCCTCTTCCAGAAGCTGGAGGTGATGGTCCAGATCCTTTTTATGGAAAAAGGCCGTGCCGTAGATGCGCTGAAGCATGGGCCGGCGCTCGTCGCCCCGCCAGTAGGCTCCGGCCACGCTCAGGAGCTTGAAAGCCCCGGCCCAGGAGGAGTCGGGCAGGTGGGGGCCCCGGCAGAGGTCGATGAAGCCGCCGAGCTGGTAGAGGGAGACCTGGTCCGGACGGTCGCGGTCGGCTCGGACCAGGTCCTCTATTATCTCCACTTTGTAGTCCTCGCCCTTGGCCTTGAAAAGGTCCACGGCCTTAAGGGGGGTCAGTTCCGAACGGGTGAAGGGTTCGGCCTTCTTGACCAGTTCGTTCATGCGGTCTTCAATGCTGGCCAGGTCGTCCGGGGTGAAGGGCTCTGGCTTGTCGAAGTCGTAATAAAACCCGTTTTCAATGGCCGGGCCGATGGTGACCTTGACTTCGGGGAATATGGCCTGGACAGCCTCGGCCATGATATGGGCCACGGAATGGCGCAGGAGGTCCAGGGCCTCCGGGTCGGTTTGGTCCACCCCGGCCAGCTCGCCGTTCTTCGTCAGAGGGGCGCCGAGGTCGATGAGCCGGCCGTCCAGGCGGGCGGCCAGGGGCCGCCCCGGACCCTTGGCCGGGGCGGCCTTGGCCAGCCTCAGGGCCGCCAGGGCGGAAGCGCCGGCGGGCACATCCCACTCGGCGTTGTTTATTATGATCTTCAGGTCGGCCATCAGGGCAACTCCGGAACCTCAAGGCATTAAGGAAGCGCTGAGCAATTCAGGGCTTCCTAAAAAAAAACCCGCGTCGAACGCAGGCCATTTGGCATATTTTCACCGAAAGCGGCGGACTCCCGCGGCCCTTCAGGCCCCGCCGGACAAGAAAAAACTCCCGCCCCCTTGTTCAAGGCCGGGAGCCGTGAAAAACAGTGGTAGGCGTGAAGAGATTTGAACTCTTGACCCCTACCGTGTCAAGGTAGTGCTCTCCCCCTGAGCTACACGCCTGCACTTCTTCGCTAGAAATATTGCAATATTATGACATCAATGTCAAGAGTTATTTCCGGCTTTTATGGCCCTTTCAGGCCTTAAAAGCCGGAAGGCATATCGGCCCTGAACTGGGCGGCCAGTTTTTGCTGCCAGTCGGAGTCCGGCCGCAGCCGGCCGAAGAAAAAGCGCAGGATATCCGGTTCCTCTTCAAAGACCAGGCCCCCTATGAGTCGGCGGTGGCTGTGGAGCCAGGCCAGGCGGTCGGCGACGAACTTGACGTGGGAGAGGGTGAAGACGCGTTTGGGCAGGGCCAGGCGCACCAGTTCCATGTGGGCGTGTTGTTCGGTGCCGTCGGGGTTGCGGGCTTCGGAGAGCGTGCCGCGCTCCATGCCGCGGACGCCGCTGGCCAGGTAGACCGCCGCGGCCAGGGCGGCGGCGGGATACTTGTCCTGGGGCAAATGATCCACGAAACGGCCGGCGTCGATATGGCAGCCCAGGCCGCCGAAGGGGGTCACCACCGGGACGCCCTTTTCAGTCAGGGTCTGGCCCAGGGCGGCCACGAAGATGGGGGTCTGGCTGATGACGTGGAGGTCCAGCGTTTCGCGGAGCCCCACATTGAGGGCCTCCATTTCCCGCACCGACATGCCGCCGTAAGTCAAAAAGCCTTCAAAGAGGGGCACCAGCCCCCGGAGCTTCTTGTAAAGAGTTTCGCTGGCTGTTACCAGGCCGCCGCCCCGGGCGCAGCCGAGCTTGCGGGCCGAGAAGTAGCTGAGGTCCATCAGGGAGCCTATCTCCCGGACGATATCGGCCAGGGAACGCTCCATTTCGTTTTTTTCCCGGGTCTTGATGAAATAGAGGTTGTCGGCCAACAAGCTGGCGTCAAAGACCAAAAGCAGCTTCTTCTCGCGGCAGAAGGCCGAGACCCGGCGCATATTGGCCAGGGAGACGGGCTGGCCGCCGATGAGGTTGGTGCCGGCCTCCAGGCGGACGAAAGAGATTTTTTCCGGGCCGAGCTCGGCCACTTTGGCGGCCAGCAGGTCGAGGTCCATATCTCCCTTGAAGGGGTTGTCGCTGACCGTGTTCAGAGCCTCGGGCCCGAAGGCCTCGTAGACCTGGCCGCCCAGCCTGTTGATATGGGCCTTGGTGGTGGTGAAGTGGTAGTTAGTGATGGCCGTTGAGCCGGGAGTTACCAAAGCCGTGGCCAGGATATTCTCGCAGGCCCGCCCCTGGTGGGCGGGCAGGAAGTATTTGATGCCGAAAATTTCTTTCAGCGTGGCTTCCAGGCGGTAGAACGTTTCGCTGCCGGCATAGCTGTCATCGGCGATCATCATGGCCGCATATTGGTTTTCGCTCATGGCGTTGACGCCGCTGTCGGTGAGCATATCCAGGAAAACGTCGCGGTTCCGCAGGAGAAAGGTGTTGTTGCCGGCCGCGGCGACCGCGGCCAGGCGGTCGTCAATGTGGGGCAGGTCCACGCGTTGGACCATGCGGACCTTGTGCATCTCCAGAGGAACTTTTTCGCCGGAGAAGAATTCGATTTTGGAACAGGTTGCTTCAGGCATGGTTCTCTCTCTAAGGTTGTTTCAGGTGAAAGCTCGATTTCGGGCCATATTAATTCAAAAAGGCTGTTTTGACAAGTCTTTACTGTCGTTCCGGGCCAGGCTTAACTTGTCGGCAAACTTCTTCCTGGCGGCGGGCCAGCCCGGCCAGGAGGCCGAGCTGGGCCTCCAGGCTTTCCTCGCGGCAGATCCGGGCCCGGAATTCGGCCGCCCCGGGCCAGCCCTTGACATACCACATCAGCACTGTCCGCAGCTTGAAGGCTGCCCTGGGGCCCATCATTTCTCCCAGCAGCCGGGCATGGCGTTCGGCCGTGGCCAGCCTTTCGGCCGGGGTCTCCTCCCGGGCCGTTTCGCCCCGCCAAACCTCCAGGCACTGCCGGAAGAGCCAGGGCCGGCCCCTGGCTCCCCGGCCTATCATGACCGCGGCCGCGCCGTAATTCCGCAGCCGTTCCAGGGCCTGTTCCGGGCTGGTGATATCGCCACTGCCTATGATGGGTATGGGTGATTTTTCCGCCAGGCGGGCCACCAGGCTCCAATCGGCCTCCCCGGCGAAACCCGCCGAGGCCGGGCGGGGGTGGAGGGTCAGGGCCGCCACCCCTTCGTCGACCAGCCGGGGCAGGAGTTCGAACACCGTGGCCCCGACCCCGGGGGCGAAGGCCGGCCGGGTCTTGACGGTCACGGGCTTGTTCACCGCCCGCACCAGGGCCCGGACCAGGACCAGGAGGGTTTGAGGGTCCTTTAACAGGGCCGCGCCGTGCCCGCTGCCGACGACCTTGCGGGCCGGGCAGCCCAGGTTGAAGTCGATGAGGTCCGCGCCCCGGTCCACGGCCGCCCGGGCCGCTTCGGCCAGATGGTCGGGATTTTTGCCGAACAGTTGGACGCAGAAGGGTTTTTCCAGCCCGGGGTCGGTGGCCAGGAGGGCCAGGGTGGACCGGCCCCGGTGGGCCAGGGCCGTGGCGCTGGCCATTTCCGTGACCGTCAGGCCGGCCCCGGCTTCCTTGGCCAGCCGCCGGAAAGGCCAGTCGCTTAGCCCGGCCAGGGGGGCCAGAAAAAAAGGGTTGGCCAGGGTCACCGGGCCGATTTTCAGGGCCGGAGGAAGCGCCGCTTCCTTCTTAGACTCCACCCATAACTCCGCCGTCATTTGAACCAGAGAACATGGTCGGTGTTCAGGTTCAACGGCGGGGTCTTGAAGCGGATGCGGTTTTGGCCGAAGGAGGCCCAGCCGGATTCCATCCGGTCCAGGGCCGAGGCCTGGGCCACCCTGTTGTGCGGCAGGTTGTCCAAGGTGGCCTGGCCGGGGGCCCGGGGGCCGTAGATGTCGATCAAAAGGGGCCTTTCCGAAGGGGCCTCCGACCAGGCCCCTTGGCGGGCCTTGATGGTGACCACGGTGGAGCCGTCGGGTTGGGTTACGGCGGTGATGGCGGTCCGGCCGAAGGATGTCCGGTCACCTTGGCGGTAGCGCTGGCTCAGGCCGTCGTCTTCAAACCAGGATGTTTCCGAAGTTTCCTCGCCGATGAATATTTTCAGGGCGTCTATCCGCTCAGCCAGGCCTTCCTTGGGCTCGAGGTATTCCACCGCCGGAATTATGGCCCCGGCCCGGGCCAGTATGGGCGGGGTGAACTGGCCGCCCACCTTGGTGTCCAGGTCAACTTCGCCTCCCTCCGCCTGGTCGATGACCTCGCCCGAGCGCCAGTCATACCATCGGCCCCGGGGCACATAGACCTTGGTCCGCTCGGAGTTGCCGTCCAGGTTCAGGCTCACCAGAAGGGACGGGCCCAGCATTATTTCCGGTAGCCGGTCGCGGGCCCTGATGTCCTCCTGAAAATAATAGACCAGGGGGGCCGTCACCGGCCGTCCGTCCAGCCAGGCCTGCCAGGCCAGGTTGTAGATATAGGGCGACAGGCTTTCCCGGAGGGCCAGGTTATACTGGAAGGCCGGCCGGCTCACAAGTTCTTCGGGCAGGATAAGGGGGAAGTCGGTCAGGACGGTTCTGGCCAGCCACGCGTCATAGCTCTGGAAAAAACGCGCCACCGGCCATGAGTCCAGGGCGGAGGCCAGGTCGGAGCTGTAATAATCTATGCCGGCCAGGGCCAGGTGGGACCTGACCCCGAAGTAGGAAAGGCCGGCGAATCCCCCGGAGAAGATGGAGGTTTCACCGTTGTATAGAAACCCCGAACGCCGGGCCAGGCCGGCGGTGCCGGTGCGGGTCATAAATAGCGGGCGGGCATTCTGGCCGCGCCAGCCGGTCAGACGGTTTTCAATGCCTTCCATCCATTTCAGGGCGTAGGCGTTGGCCCAGGCGTAATGGGAATGGAGACTGTCTTCGGCTGATTCGGCATACCAGGCTTCGGGACCGACATTCTCCAGGTCGCTGTCCAGAAGGCGGAAGTAGGTCTGGCCTTCGGCGGTCAGCTTTTCCCGTTCCAGGCTGTGCCAGAAGGCGGCGGCGGCGCTGTTGGTGTAGTCGATCAGTCCGCTTAAGCGGCCGAAGTGGTTGATGGACAAGGGGGGAGCCCCCGGTCCCCCGTTCCTCACCAGAAAGGAGCGGCGGGACATTTCCGGGTAATGGGGGGAGTGCTGGGGAATGCGGGACGATTCATCCAGGATCAGCCCCAGGTTCTCCGCCTTGGCCGCGGCCAGGAGGGCCGGGACTTCGGCCTCGGCTTCGACGGTCAGGCCGGAGAAGTTGGGGATGATCTGCCGCAGCCGGGCCAGTTTTTCCCTCAATTCCGGGGAAGGCAGATCCAAAACCCCGGCCGGTTCCGGCCGGTCTTCCTCCATATCTTCGGCCGGGACATCTCTGGCCCGGGCTTCCTTGAGCCCGGAAACCCAGACGCCCATCAGGCGGCGCGGGGGCACAGGGGGCCGGCCGACGAGGTCCATGAAGCTTTTCCTTAAGGCCGGCAGGTCCGGCCCGGTGATGACGAAAAAGCGCAGGGTGTCGCCCGGCCGCAACGGGCCGGCCGCCGTGACCGTCCAGGGGGTATTTTTGAAATTCCATTGAAGGGGCAGGGTTTCATCCACGAAGAGGGCGGCGCATTTCAAACCTTCGCCCAGGCCGTAAACTATGGGGATCTGGACCTGGTTGGGTCTGTAGGCCCAGTTGGTCAGGCGGGCGTTGCCGAAGGGGCCGCCGGGGAGGATCGTCTGGCCCAGGAGGTTGAAGGTATCGCTCTGGAGGCGGAAGTCGGCGCCCAGGCCCAAAAGATGGCTGAAGGGCCCCCGGAAGGCCAGGCCGGCCAGTCGGCCGTCCGGGGAAAAGGGGGCCAGGGTCAGAATCTCTTCCCCTTCCGTCCGGCTGATGGTCAGGGAGGACGGGTTGCGGTTGAGCGTCACCTGGCTGGCGGGGCCGGCCCAGGTCCAACCTTTGGCCGAGGTGGACGGGGCCGGGCGGACGCCGGCGGCCGGGTCCACCATGACCGACATTTCCAGGGGCTGGCCGGGCGTTACCTTGTTAGTGGTCAGTTCGAAAAGCCAGGTCTCTTCTCCGACCAGGGCCAGGGACAGGCTGTAATTCCCGAGCCGGACCACGGACCGGTCCGGAGCGTCGGCCAGGACGGCGCCCGGGCCGGCGGCCAGCCAGATGATAAGGGGCAGCCATTTTTTCAGCCAGGTCATGGATGGATTTCCTTTCCCGGGATAAAGCTCAGAATGGAGGCGGCCAGGACCGGGGCCGCGGCCGGGCGGGCGGCCAGAAAGTCCCGGGAGGCCTGACCGGCGGCCCCGGCCGCGATGGGGTCGTTCAGCCAGAGGGACAGGTCGTCGGCCAGGGTCTCTGGCCGGCTGGTCCTGGCCCCGCCGGAAGCGGTCAGCCCCTTGGCTTCGGCGGCGAAAGAGTCCATGTGGGGGCCGAAGAGAACGGGGCGGGCCAGGGCGGCCGGTTCCAATGGATTATGGCCGCTGTAACCAGGGCGGAAGCTGCCGCCCACCACGGCCACGGTGGCCAGGGCGTAAAAGGCGGACAGCTGGCCCAGGGTTTCCACCACCACAACCTGGGCCCGGGGGAAGAGGGGCCCGGTTTCTTCACTAAGGGCCACGCTCAGCCCCCGGTTCCGGAGCCGCTCGGCCACGTCCCGAGCCCGTCCCACATGGCGCGGGGCCAGCACCAGCCTAAAATCCGGCCGGCCGGGCCAAAGCCTTTCGGCCGCGTCTGCCATGATATCCTCCTCCCCCTGGCGGGTCGAACCGGCCACCACCAGGGGGCCCTGGGGGGCTTTGCCCCAGAGCCTGGTCTTCAGTTCGGCCGCCCGGGTCTTGAAATCCGGCCGGCCGGCCTGGCTCAGGAGGCGGTCGAACTTGGGGTTGCCCGATACGGTCAGCCGGTCTTCAGGGGCTCCGAGGGCGGCGAACAGCTCCCGCTCCCCGGGTCCCGCCGCGGCTATGAGGTCGAACTCGGCCAGAAGTCCGGCCATGAAGGGCCGGATCAGGCGGTAACGGCGAAAGGAGCGCTCGCTCAGACGGGCCGAAGCCAGAATTATTTTCGCGCCCTGGGCCCGGGCCGCCCGGATGAGATTGGGCCACAATTCCGTTTCCATGATGATGAGGGCTTCCGGTTTGAGCCGGGCCGCCGTCCGGCCGGGCGCGCCCCAGAAATCCAGGGGCACAGCCATAACGCGGACCCGGGGCTCTCCGGCGTGGAAGTCGGCCGCCCGGGCCAGGCCAGCCGGCGTGGCCGCGCTGAGATAGATGTCGGCGGCCGGCCTGGCCTCCAGCACCGCGGCGATGACCGCGGCGGCGGCCTGGATCTCGCCCGCCGAAGAGCCGTGGAACCACAGGCGCGGCCTGAGGTAGTCGCGATGAGGGAAGAAGGTCAGGCCCAGCCGCTCCCGCCAGCGGCCTCCGAAACGGCCCCAGGCCGAGGCCGCCAGGACCAAGGGGGGGCCGGCCAGGTTGGCCAGAAGGTCATACAGCGGCTGCATGGCTCAATGTATCCACTTGGGGTCTTCGTCGTTCTGGCCCGCCTCTTCTCCGAAAATGCTCTGGTTTATGATGAGGGGGGTGAAGCCTCCCCGCCTGGTGGTTTCGGCCACGTATTCCCGCAAATAGGGGAAAACCATCTGCGGCAGCACCTGGCGGACATAATGCGGCCATTCCAGGGGCAGGGGGGGCGGGTCCAGAACGAAGAGAGCCCAGAATTCCACATCCAGAAAAAAGGGGGCGGTGTCCGGGTCGCTGGTCCGGAAACGCTGGACAAACTGGGCCCGGCGGCCTTCATCCAGAAATTCACCGTTGTTCTTGAGGGATACCCCGATGGATATCCGCCCCTCCGCGGGCTGACGCTCAACGTTGACGGCGAAGACGCTTTTGATGAGTTTGAGTTGATGCATCTCTATGTTGCTTCTGAAAGCGGTCATAAGTCAGGCGCCTATGACCTCTATGACGTGTTCCTCAAGGTGGAGCGTTTCGTCGGCTTTTATGGATATGGGGCGGCCCAGCCTTCTCTCCAGATCCTCCAGGGCGGCCCGGCCTTCGTCAAGCATGGTCTCTTTTATCTGGGGGTGGACCTTCAGCTTCAGGTGGCCCGATGGGTTTTCGCTGGCCCTGAGTTCCAGGTCCATAAGGGCTTCATGGAAAACCGAGGTGCGGGACAGGAGAAACCCCTGGCCCTGGCAGTAGAAGCAGGGCTCCCGCAGGAAGCGGTCGATGTTCTCCTTGTTGCGCTTGCGGGTCATTTCAATGAGCCCCAGTTCGCTCATGGGCAGAACCTTGGTCTTGCCCTTGTCCCGCCGGAGGCTCTCTTTCAGGGCCTGAAAGACCCTCTCCCGGTTGCTTTCCCTTTCCATGTCGATGAAGTCGATGACTATCAGCCCGCCTATGTTACGGAGCCGCAGTTGATAGGCGATTTCCTTGACCGCTTCAAGGTTGGTCTTGAGGATGGTTTCCTCAAGGTTGTGGCGGCCCACGTAGCGCCCCGTGTTGACATCGATGACCGTCAGGGCTTCGGTGGATTCAATGACCACATAGCCCCCGTTTTTCAGCCAGACCTTCTTGCTGAGGGCCCGGGCCAGTTCCGTCTTGACCCCGGCGAAGTGGAATATGGGTTCCGAACCGCTGTAGAGGCTGAGATTGCCGGCCAGCTCCGGGGAAAATGTTTCCAGGAATTTCCTGATGGATTCGAATTGGTCCGGGTCGTCAACGAGCAGGCGGTCGATATTTTCAGTGAAATTGTCCCGCACCGCTTTCAGGGTGGCGTCCAGTTCCTGGTGGATCCGGGCCGGGGCGAAGGCGGTTTCCGCGTCATCCCGGATGCGGCGCCAAAGATGGAGCAGGAATTTGGCTTCGGCCTGGATTTCAATTTCGCCCGAGCCCTCGGCGGCCGTGCGGGCTATGAAGCCGTGGTCGTGCCCCAGGCTCTCCAGGATTTCCTTCAGGCGGCGGCGTTCTTCCTCGTCCTCAATACGGCGGCTGACCCCCAGGTGGGTCATGGTGGGCATCAAAACCAGGCGGCGGCTCGGCAGGGAGATGTGGGTCGTCACCCGGGCCCCTTTCTGGCCGATGGGTTCCTTGGATATTTGGACCAGTATCTCCTGATCTTCGGCCAAAAGGGTTTCAATGGGCGGCGAGGTCAGGGCCAGGCCTTCATCTCCCTCCTCGCCGGCCTGGTCCGGGTCGGCTTCGTCGTCCGGGGCCCGGCCCAGGCGCTTTTCAAAGTCGGTCACGGCCTCGGCGTAGACGTCATCCACATAAAGAAAGGCGGCCTTTTCCAGGCCGATGTCCACGAAGGCGGCCTGCATGCCCGGCAGGACGCGGATGACCTGGCCCAGGTAGATATTGCCGAGAAGCCCGGCCCCCTGGGCACCGCGTTCCACCTGGAATTCCACCAGGGTCCCGTTTTCCAGGAGCGCCACCCGGGTTTCATGGGGCCGGTAGTTGATGATGAGTTCGGAAGTCATTTCTTTCCGTTCAGCGGTCCTCCGGTTCTTTTCAGAACCGGAGGACGGTTTCCAGCTTGGTCAGGCGGACCATGTGGGCCTGGGGGGACAGGCCCCACAGGGCCGCGGCCGCGGCCCAGGGTTTGGGGGTGCCGGACCGGCCGATCCTGATGGTCAGTCGGACCCTGGCGTCTGTCGCCTCGGCCTCGGTCACAAAATCGGACATGAGGTATTCCCGGAGGCGGCCTCGTTTATCAGTATAACTCAGAACGGCCGCCGGGTGAAGGGGGGGGCCGGGGGTGAAGATCGGACTGTCGCTTTCCACCAGCCAGACAGCGGCCAGGGGCTGGATCCTGCCTTCCTCCGGGGCCAGGATCCGGGCCTCCCGGAGGGGCAGGTCCACAGGCAGGGCTTCGGCCAGCCGGGCCAGCAGCTCGGCGGCGGCCAGGGGCCGGGCGGGTTCCATTTTCACATATTCGTCCAGGCTGGGCACCCCCAGGGGCAGGGCCGTCAAAAAGGATATTTTGGGTTGGGGATGGAAACCGGCGCTCAAAGCCAATTCGATTCCGGCTCTTCGGCAGGCCCTTTTGAATATCTCCACCAGTTCCAGGTGGCCCAGGAAGGCCGCCCGGCCCTCTTTCCGGAAATTTAGCAGAATGGGACGGCCCGGGGGCCCTGGCCGCCGGACGGCCGGAACTTCGGGAGAAACGGAGACAGTCTCCGTGCCGCCGGGGGCCGGGCTGACCGGATCATTGGTGGCTAGATCCAGGGCGGCCGGACCGCAGCCGCCGCAGCCGTGGCAACCGGCCTGGCGGCAGTCGGGAGTTGTCTGGCCGGCCAGGGCTCTTCGCCATTCAGAGAGCAGAAAATCTTCCGTCACCCCGGGGCTGAGGTGGCCGTAGGGCAGGGGAGCGCCAGGTTCAAAGGGGTGGAGGAGGTGTTCCTGGTTTTCCGGGGCCAGGGCCGCGGCCCAAAGATCGGGGTTGAAGCGGTCGCTCCAGGCTTCAAAGCGGGCCCCGGCGCGGTGGAGTTTTTCCAGCACTTGGCCGAGGCGGCGGTCCCCCCGGGCCAGCAGGGCCTCGGCCCAGGAAGCCCCGGGGGAGTTCCATTTGACGCTCAGGCCGGGCAGCCGGGCCAGATCGCGGACTTTCAGCAGCCTTTCGTTTATGAGCGCCGCCGGCGCGGCCGGCGTCCACTGAAAGGGGGTGTGGGGCTTGGGCGTGAAATGGGCCACCCCCAGATTTATCTGGGCCCGGCCGAGTCTGCGGAGCCGCCGGACCAGGTCGGCCAGGCCGGCCAGGTCTTCATCCGTTTCCGTGGGCAGGCCTATCATAAAATAGAGCTTCAAGGTCCGCCAGCCCAGGGCGAAGGCCCGGTCCGCCGCCTCCAGGAGGTCCTCGTCGGTCAGATCCTTGTTGATGACGTTGCGGAGACGCTGGGTGCCGGCCTCGGGGGCCAGGGTGAAGCCGGTTTTGCGCACCCGCCTGATCTGGGCGGCCAGTTGACTGCTGAGGCTTTTGACCCGGAGGGAGGGCAGGGACAGGGCCACGGCCCGGTCGGCGTGGCGGTCCATGAAGTCGGTCGTAAGCCGGTCGATCTCCGTGTGGTCGCCGGCCGAAAGGGAGAGGAAGGCCAGGTCGCTCTGCCCCCCGGATTTAAGGTTGGCCTCGGCCAGGTCCAGAATGGTTCCCCGCCGCCGTTCCCGGACCGGCCGGTAGATGTAGCCGGCCTGGCAGAAGCGGCAACCCCGGCCGCAACCCCGGCTGATCTCGACGATGACCCGGTCATGGACCGGCTTGATGAGGGGAGTTATCTGGCAGTCCGGGGCGGGCGCGGCCTCCAGGCTGGGAGCCAGGGCCCGGGTCACCCGGTCAGGGCCCAGGGCTTCCACGGCGGCCAGACGGCCGTCCCGGCCATAGACCGGCCGGAAAAGGGATGGTATATAAATCCCGGGCCGCCCGGTCAGGCGGCGGAAAAGCTCGGCCTTGGGGCCCCCCTCAAACCGCCAGGCTTTTATAATTTCCAGGTCTTCCAGAAAAGAGGCCTCGGCATCGCCCAGGAAAAACAGGTCGAAAAAGTCGGCCAGAGGCTCGGGGTTGAAGGCTCCCGGCCCCCCCCCGGCCACCAGGGGATATTTTTCGTCCCGGGCCGCGGCTTTCAGCGGCAGCCCGCCCAGTTCCAGCATGGTCAGGATATTGGTGTAGCCCAATTCGTATTGCAGGGAGAAGCCCACCAGGTCGAATTCGGCCAGGGGCCGCCGGCTCTCCAGGCTGGTCAGGGGCCGGCCCCGGCGGCGCAACACGGCCTCCCAGTCCGGCCAGGGGGCGTAAGCCCGTTCGGCGGAAAAACCCGGGGCCCGGTTCAAGAGGTGGTAAAGGATTTTGTGGCCCAGGTGTCCGTGGGCTATTTCATAAACATCGGAAAAGGCCAGGGCGACCCGGAACAGGCGGCCGGCGGCATCCGGGACGTGATTGGGCCGGGCTTCCAGTTCGCCGCCCAGATAGCGGCCTGGTTTTTCCACAGCCAGGAGTTCCGGCCAGTCTTCATAGCGGTCGTTCATCGGCTATTATCAGCGCATTTTTTGAATAAAATAAAATTTTACATTTCGTTCATCGGATTAAGGAGTCCAGGGGGCAAGCCCCCTGGTCAGCGGAGCAGAAGGGCCATGAGGATCTGGTCGACCTCGTTCTGGGCCAGCCGGCTTTCGGGGGCCTGAGGCCCTTTAAGGCTTTTTTCCTCCCGGGGGCTGTCCTGGACGGGCCTGGTTTCCGAGGCTCCGGCCGGGGCGGCTTTTGAAAATGGTTCGGCCGGGCGGGTTTTTGAAAAGGGCTCTGCCTGGCGGGGCCGGAAGCGGTCGGCCGAGGCGCCCGGCTGGGTGCTTTCCTTCAGAGCCTGCAAAAATTTTTCCACCTTGGCCAGACGCTGGCCGGCCAGATCCTGAAAACTCATTTTTTCAAACAGGACGGAAACCAGGGCTCCGGGGTCTTTGGTTTCTTCGGGCGGCCGGTTCTCCCAATCTTCCAGGAGGGTCAACATCTCCTCGGCCGAGTTCCGCAGAAGCGCCTGGGTTTCGCGGAGCTGTCGGGCCGCCTCGGGCAGATCCCAATCGATCAGGGCTTTCAGGGCCTCCGGGAGGCGGCCGCTGCGGGGGGGGGGGGTGTCCCGTCGCCGGGGCGGCTTTTGGGGGCCGCCCCGTTTGGGCCGGTCATCGCGCTCCGGGCGGGCCGCGGGGTTTGTTGAGCGCGGCGGCCGGGGTTTGGCGGATCCTTCGGCCCGGGGGACCAGTTTTCGGTAGCGGGATGAGACATCCTTGGTCAGGGTGACTCTGGTCCGGCGGGGCGGCTCGGCCCCTTCCTCGGTCAAAGGGGGATCTTTTTTGATTCGCCTTTTTATTTCCGACATTCTCGCCTCCCATTCTGGAGTTCTAAAACCGGGCGATCACCTTTGAGCCCACTGTTTCCGTCGAGTCCCGCCCGCCCAGTTCCCAGGGTTTGTCCGGGCCGGCCAGATAGTCGGCCACTGCGGCTTCCAGGGCCCCGGCGGCCGGGGTTTCCCCTAGGTGGCGGAGCATGAGGGCGGCGGAGAGAATGGCCGCCAGGGGGTTGGCCCGGCCGGTACCGGCCAGGGCCGGGGCCGAGCCGTGGACTGGTTCGAACATGGACAGGCCGTCGCCGATGTCGCCGGAGGCGGCCAGGCCCAGGCCGCCGGCCAGGGCGCTCAGTAGGTCGCTTAAGATGTCGCCGAAGAGGTTGGGGCAGAGAATGACCCCGAATTCCTCGGGCCGGCGGGGCAGGAGATAGGCCAGGGCGTCCACGTTCTGGTAGTCCAGGGCCAGGTCCGGGAATTCTTCAGCGGCGGCCTCGCGGGTCGCTTCATTCCAGAAGCCGTAGAGCTGGGGCACGGCGTTGGCTTTGGTGGCTACCGTGAGGGTTTTTTCCCCCCGGGCCCGGGCCAGTTCCCCGGCCCGGCGGGTGATGCGGGCCACGGCCGGCCTGGTCATCAGGCCGACGGAAGCGGCGGCTTCGGCCGGAGGCTCCAGATTAAGGGTCAGGCGTCCGGTCAGGCCGTAGAGGCCGCGTTTGGCGGCCAGGCCGGTTTCCAGGGAGCCCTGGCCGCGGCCGCCCAGATCCATGTAAAAATCCTCGGTGTTTTCACGGGCCACCACCGCGTCCAGGTGGCGGCCTTCAGGCAGGGGCACCGGAGTCGGCACTCCCGAGAAACTCCGGGCCGGGCGGAGGTTTAGGTATTGGTCGAAATGGAAACGCAGGGCCAGGAGCAGTTCCTGTTCCAGGGGGCCGGGCTTGACCCTGGGGTCGCCCACGGCCCCCAGGAGCAGGGCGTCGGTTTCGCCCACATCGTCCAGGGCCGAAGGGGGCAGGACGAGGCCGTGTTCCAGGTAATAGTCGGCTCCGAAGGGGAATTCCCGCCACTTAAGTTCAAAGCCGAAAGCCGCGGCCGCCGCTTCGGCCGCCCGCCGGGCCTGGCCCACCACTTCCGGGCCGATGCCGTCGCCGGGCAAAACGCCGATCAGATGCCGGGCCATGTCGCTTTTCTCCATATGGGCGGCACTGGTTTTTCCATATCTAGTTCTTCATCTTGGCGGCATGCTTGAAGATATCGGTCAAAAATTCCTTCAGTTTTTTGCCCTCCAGGGGGGCCTCATCCTCGCGGACCGCCATCAGGACCATTTTGTCCCCCTCGGGGGCGAAGTCAAAATCATAATGGACCTTATGGTTGTTGTGGTGGTACCGGATCAGGACCAGCCATTGGTCTTCGGCCCCGGCTTGAGGCCCGTAGACCACCAGGCTGTATTGTTCCATGGTCTCCAAATCGTCCAGGGCTTCCCAGTCGTCATTGAGGGAGGAGTTGGCCCGGGCGAAGGCGCTGAGGCTTTTGAGCCAGTCGAAAGAGCCTTCGGCGAAATAAAAGAGGGAAAAGCGGTCGTTGAAGCCGTTTATCAAATCTGTCCGGACCTGGCGCTGGGGCTCTGGTATTTCCAGAGCCTCGGGCTGGTCCGCCTCCTGGGCCTGGGCCAGCCCGCCCAGCATCAGCCATGCCAGAAACAGCATTTTTTTGAGCATGGTTTCCCTCCGCCTTGAAGCTCCGCGGTCACTTGCGGTCGTCTTTTTTCAACTCGGCCAGAGCCTTCAGTTCCCGGCCGGCCTGGGCCTTGAACTGGCCGGCCGCCTGTTGGTAATGAAAGACGGCCTGGTTGATCTGGCCGCTGCCGGCAAAAAATCGGCCCAGGTAAAAATGGCCCTTGTCTTTCTGGCCGATTTGGCCGAAGAAGCGGCCGGCCAGTTCCAGGGCGGGGAGGTAGTCGTCGGACTCCATATTGATCGCCTTGTCGTAGAGGGTCGCGGCCCGGGTCCGGTCGCCCAGAAGCTCCGAGGCCCGGGCCAGGCCCAGGACGGCCAGGCGGTTATTGGCCTTTTCATAATAGCCCCTGGCTTCAGCCGGCTGGTGCCGCTTAAGGGCCAGATCGCCCAGGTCGGCCAGGTAGTCCTGATGGCCCGGGGCCAGGGCCAGGGCCTGGCGCATTAACTGGTCGGCCTGGGACAGGTTCTGCCGCCGCTGGGCCACGAGGCCCAGTCCGTGGAGGGCGCCGTGGTCTTTGGGGTCGGCGCTCAGGCGGCGGCTGAATACGCTATGAGCCCTATCGAGGTCGCCGCAACCGGCCAGCACCCTATCCCGGAAAGCCAGGTAGCGGGGATCCGGGGGGGCTGGAGGGGCCTGGGCCGCATCGCTGAACGAGGCGGCCAGGCGGCTGGTCAGGGCCGGATGGGTGGTGAGGTAGGTGGGCAGGTCCGGAGACATCTGATAGGTCTTGTCCAGCATTATTTTGAAAGCCCCATACATATCGCGGGGCTGATAGCCGGCTTTAACGAGGTAGTCGCGGCCTTTGGCGTCGGCTTCGGCTTCGTCGTCGCGGGAATTGGCCAGGAGGGCCTGGGTCCCGGCGCCGGCCCCGCCCGTCAGGAGAGCCTGGCCCAGGGCCCCGGCGTTTCCGCCGGACCGGCTGGCCACCAGGATCCCGGCCAAGATGGCGGCGATGGAGGCGGCGGAGGCGGTCGAGGAGCCCTCCAGGCGCCTGGCGAAATGCTGGGCGGTGAGGTGGGCTGTCTCGTGGCTTAGAATGGCGGCCAACTGGCCCTCGTTTTCCAGGTTGTAGAGGGTTTCCGTATTTATATAGATGTAGCCTCCGGGGACGGCGAAGGCGTTGAGGCCTCTTTTCATGATGATGTAAAAATTGAACTGGCCCGGCTTAAGTCCGGCTCCCGAAAGGACGCGCGCCGTAACTGTCCGGAAGTAGCCGGTCATGATGGGGTCGTCCACCAGGACCCCGGCGGCGGCCAACTGCAGATGGAAGCGGCGGCCGAGATCCTTCTCTTTCTGGGGCGTCATCTCCGCGCCCGGAGCCAGCCGCGGGACCAGGACGGCCTGGGCCAGGACCAGGATGAAGATCAGGTGCTTTTTCATAAGGCCCTTTCGGCCGCCTGAACCGGGCTCTGCCGGGGGGCGTCGGTCCACAGTCCTTCCAGGTCATAGAGAGCCCTGGCTTCCTGGTTGAAAAGATGGACGACCACTTCGCCCAGGTCCACCAGCACCCAGTGGTCGCCGCCCAGGCCTTCCAGCCCCAGGGGCCGGACCCCGCGCTCGCGGGCACGGCGGATTATTTTTTCAGCAATGGCCGTCATCTGGCGGGCGCCGGCCGCGCTGGCGATAAAAAACCAGTCGGCCACCGGGGAGCGGCCCGACAGGTCCAGGAGGACCGGGTCGATGGGTTTGTGCTCCGCCGCGGCCGCAGCCACCAGGTCGGCCAGATTGTGGCCGACGGCCCGGGCTTTCCGGCCGCGACCGGCCCCCGGCCGGGATTCGGCCCTGGCCGGCCGGTCCTTTTTTATCTGAATGTTTCCGGGCGTCATCGGTCCTCGAGGGCAGCCTCTTCCGTGCGGTAGAGGCCGTGGGTTTCAATATATATGCGTACCGGTTCCGGAACCAGGTAACGCACCGAGGCGCCGGTCAAAAGGCGGCCCCGCAAGTCCGAGGAGGATATTTCCAGCCGGCAGCCCGGCTGAAAGTGAACGGGCTTGAGCCCGGGGGCCGAGAAGGTTTCCAGCCGGGGGCTCCATTTGATTTTGGGGTCCACATGCTTTTGGAGCATTTCGGTTAAGCTTTCAAAGGTTTCTGATATCCCGGCCCGGGCGAAGACCACGAAGACGGCCAGGCTGAAGAGAGCCAGGTATTGGTGCCAGGCTGGTATGGTCATGAAGGAATCCAGGCCGACCAGGAAGAAGAGGCGGGCCCGGGCGGGTATTTCCTCCCGGAAGGCCCGGACCGTGTTGAGGGTATAGCTGGGATAGGACAGATGGTTCTCCAGGTCCGAAGCCCAGAAGCCCGGCCGGTCGGAGACGGCCAGCTTCAGCATTTCCAGGCGGTGCCGGTAGGCGGCGATGGGTGTGGGAGCCTTATGTGGCGGCCGGGCCGAGGGCATGAAAAATACCTGGTCCAGATCAAGTTTTTCGGCGATTTCCTCGGCCGCGCGCAGATGACCCAGGTGGACCGGGTTGAAAGTGCCGCCCATGAGTCCCACCCGGCCTGGTTTGAGTAGTCCGGGCATGGGCTCAGGCCTGGTGCAGCTCAAAGGCGTCGTGGAGGGCGCGGACGGCCAGTTCCGCATATTTTTTTTCAATGATGCAACTTATCTTGATTTCCGAAGTGGAGATGAGGCTGATGTTAATGCCCTCGCGGGCCAGAGCCTGGAACATCTGGGTGGCCACGCCGGCGTGGTTGCGCATACCGACGCCCACCAGGGATATCTTGGCGATGTTGTCCGTGCCGACAACGCGCTCGGCCCCTATCTCGGCCGCGGTGTCCCGCATGAGTTCCAAGGCTTTTGGATAGTCCGACAGGGGCACGGTGAAGGAAAAGTCGGTGTGAGGCTCACCGCTGTCCGGGTCGATATTCGCGGATTGATTCTGAATTATCATATCCACCACTATGCCCGAAGCGGAGATTATGCCCAGGATTTTGGCGGCTATGCCAGGCTGGTCGGAAACTTTCAAAAGAGTGATCCGGGCTTCGTTCTTGGAGTAGGCCACCCCGCTGACGGGTTTTTTCTCCATTTCGACATCCTCTTCGCAGATCAAAGTGCCCGTTCCGGGCAGATGGGCGTGGCGGACATGGATGGGCATATGGTAATTCATGGCGAATTCGACGCTGCGGATTTCCATGACCTTGGCCCCCAGTGAGGCCAGTTCCATCATTTCCTCAAAACTTATCTTTTCCATTTTGCGGGCCTGCTCGCAGATGTGGGGGTCGGTGGTGTAGATGCCGTCCACATCCGTATATATCTCGCAGGCGTCGGCTTTCAGGGCCACGGCCAGGGCCACCGCCGTGGTGTCCGAGCCGCCCCGCCCCAGGGTGGTGATATCGCCGCCGGCCGTCACCCCCTGGAAACCGGCCACGGCCACCAGTCGTCCCTTGGCCAGTTCCGTGCGCAGACGGGCGGCCTCGATATTCATGATGCGGGCCTTTTGATGCAGGTCGTCGGTCCGGATGCCGGCCTGGAGGCCGGAAAAGCTTTTGGCTCGCTCCCCGAAAGCCTGGCAGGCCAGGGCGAAGAGGGCCACCGTGGTCAGTTCGCCCGTGGCCAGCAATTGGTCGACCTCCCGGGGGGCGGGATCGGGATTCATCTGCGAAGCCAGGTCCAGAAGACGGTCGGTCTCGCCCGTCATGGCCGAAAGGACCACCACGACCTGATGCCCCTGATTTTTGGTCTCCAGAGCCCGCCGGGCAACCTGGCGGATCAATTCCGGGGTGGCCACGGAACTGCCTCCGTATTTCTGCACGATCAAGGACATCCGGTCTCCGTTTCGCCTTCCGGCGGCCGGTCAGAATAATCTCTTAAATTTATCACTTTTTCCGTCAAAGCACAACAGGCCGGGGCCGGATTTCGCCCGTTTCCGGGCCGGGGCGACCTCTGGCTGCAAAGCGCGGCCGGATGGGGTCCGAACCAGTTCATCTCGGAGGCTGACCGCCATTTTTAACTGGGCGTTATTGTTGCTTCTTATATTTTGTTAAATATATTTTAAGGGCCGGCGGTAAAATTTCGTAAAAATCAAACGTTTCAGGAGAAAAAACGAGATTTACAGAGTTAATTATTGTGAATCTAATAAATCACAATTGTTTAAAATTTGGAGGTCAACGGGTCGGAAAGCCAGCTTAGGCCGGGCTGGCGGCCTCGGTTAAAGGGGTCTTGAAGTCTTGCTTCTTTAAAATAAATACTGTTATTTCCAAAATTTATCTCAGGCGACCTCTCCTTGTGAAGACTTTGGCCCCCCCGGCCGGCTCAGGCCGGGAATTCCCCAGGTGACAGGAAGGGGGCGATTGGCTAGAATCCGAATTCAGATTTCGAGAAAGAGAGCTTGCCCCGGCCTGCCAATAGCCCATTAGCCCTCGGAGCCAATCCGGAGGCTGGTGAAGCGGCCCGGCTGCTTTAGAAAAATGATTGAAGAAACTTCAAAAACACCTCCAGACACCTCCCATTGTCCGGAAAAGCTGTGGGGGCTGGCCAAAACCAGCCTGGCCGGCCTGCTTCCGTCCGGCAGCTTCAAGACCTGGATCGAGCCTTTAAAAATCAGCCGGTCCGACGCGGGCGGTCTGGTCCTGGCCGGCCCCAACCCTTTTTTCATCAACTGGGTCAAGAGCCATTTTCAGAAAGAGCTGGGCACGGCCTTGGCCGAGGCCGGACTTGAGTCTCCAATACCGTTGGAATTCATAACTGATCTGGAGCCCCCGGAGATGGCCGAGCCCATGGCTCCGGCCGGGGCGGCCTTGGCTCCTCCCGTCCCGGCCGCCTCTCTCCTCCCGCGTTTAAGCGACCGTTTTACCTTTGAAAATTTCGTGGTGGGCGATTCCAACCGCTATGCCCATTCCGCGGCCCAGGCCCTGACTACCGGCGATTTGGGCGCGGACGCCCTGTTCATCTCCTCGGATCATGGCCTGGGCAAGAGCCACCTCTCCCTGGCCCTGGGTCGGGCTTTTCAACAGACCAGGCCCCATCCCAAGGTATTTTATCTCACGGCCGAGGAATTCACCAACGAGATGACCCACGCCCTCAAGCACGGCCTGATGGAGGAATTCAAGACCAAGTACCGCCAAACCTGCGATGTTTTGGTGCTGGAGGAGGTCCAGTTTCTGGCCGGCAAGGAAAAAATCCAGGCTGAACTCTGTTTTACCCTGGATTGCCTGATGGAGCGGGGTCGAAAGATGGTGTTCACCTCCCCCCAGGAGCCCAAAGCCATCCCCCGCCTGGGCCGCTCTTTGCGCTCACGCCTGGGTTCGGCCATCCTGTCGCCCATGAGCCCCCCCGATGCCGAGACCCGCCTTAAAATATTACTTCAGAAAGCCAAGGCCGACAACTTCAAGGTGGCGCGCGGCGTTCTGGAATACCTGGCCGAGCGGGTGACCACCGATGTGCGCCAACTGGAGAGCAGCCTGGTGAGCCTGAGGGCCAAAAGCCAGCTTCTGGGGCGTCAGGTCGATCTGGACATGGCCAGGGAAGTCCTGACTCACATGGGGGGAGAAGGACAGGAAAGCGGCCTGACTCTCCTGGCCATTCGGGCTCATATCTGCCGCCATTATCAGCTTGAGGCTTCGGAAATGACCTCCCGGAGCCGCACGGCCCGGCTCAACGAAGCCAGGGCTATGGGCATCTACCTGGCTCATCAGCTCACGCCCCGCACCCTGGAGGAAATAGGCCAGGCTTTCGGCCGCAGCCATTCCAGCGTTGTTTATGCCTGCCACAAACTGGAAGAGCGGCTTTTGAAAGACCCGAAAGCGGCCGGGCGGCTTGATTTTCTGCGCCGTAAACTTCTGGAAGAATAACGAACTTCATTTCATCACCCGTTATTGATTAAAAATGCCCAAGATAATCCCCCCTCATATTGAAGAACTCACCCCCTATGTTCCCGGTCGTCTCATTGAGGAAGTCGAAGCGGAACTGGGCCTGACCGGCCTTATCAAGTTGGCTTCCAACGAGAACAGCCTGGGGCCTTCGCCCCTGGCCATGGCCGCCCTGGCCCGGGCCTTGCCCCGGATTCACCGTTACAGCGATGCCGACAGCCGGCTTCTGAAAGCCGCCCTCAGCCGGAAAACAGGTTGCGACCCGGCCCAGATCCTCTGCGGCAACGGATCGTCGGAATTCATCCTGCTCCTGGCTCATGTTCTACTCGGTCCCGGGGATCGGGCCCTGATGTCCCGCCCCAGCTTCACCCTTTACGCCAAAAACGCTCAAGCCGCCGGGGCGGAAATTGTGGAAGTCCCCTTGACCCGGGATCACGGCCATGACCTTACGGCCTTACTCGCCAGAGCCGTGGAGGCCGAAGAGCGGACCCGGCTGGTTTTTTTGGACAACCCCCTGAACCCCACCGGAGCTTTTCTGGGTCCGGAGGATCTGACGGATTTTTACCGCCGGCTGCCTCCGGCCGCGGTGCTGGTGCTGGATGAAGCCTACATTGATTTCAGCCGCCGGCCCCGGGCCGACTGGCGGCCCCTTTTGGCCGAAGCTGACGGCCGATTGGTGGTGTTGCGAACTTTTTCCAAAGCCTACGGCCTGGCCGGTCTCCGGGCCGCCTACGCCCTGATGCCCGCGCCCCTGGCCGCCGCCCTCAACAAGGCGCGTCAACCTTTCAATATGAGCGGCCTGGCCCAAGCCGGCGCTCTTGCGGCCTTGGAGGACGAGGATTTTCTGCGCCGGACCCTGGAGATGACCTGGGCGAGCCTGGATTATTTTCAGACCGAATTTGTCCGGCTGGGCCTTGACCCCCGGCCTAGCGAGGCCAATTTTCTCATGGCCGGCCTTGGCGGGCGTTCGGCCGACGAAATCTTTCAGGCCCTGCTCCATCGGGGCGTCATCACCCGCTCTCTCACCTCTTTCGGCCTCCCGGCCTGCCTGAGGGTCAGCGCCGGCCTCCCGGCTGAGAATCAGGCCTTGGTCTCGGCCTTGGAGGAAGTTTTGGCCGTCCGTTGATATGGAGGTTTCGTCATATTGACCGGGCCGCGGCCGCCAGCCTGGCCGCGGATCTGGGCCAGCCTCTTAAAATGGGCGAATTTCTGTCGGCCCGTCAATTCCGGGAGGCCGGCCCGGTGCGCGAGTTCGTCCGGGCCGATCTCAAAAGCCTGCCGCCCCCCCTGAGCCTGACGGATATGGACAAGGCGGTGGAAAGGCTGCTTACGGCCCGCCGGCGGGGCGAATTGACGGCCATCTGTGGAGATTACGACGCCGATGGCCTGACCGCGGCGGCTCTCCTGGCCCGTGGCTTCAAGGAGCTGGGCCTTAAGGCCCTGGTGCGGGTGCCCAACCGCCTGACCGAAGGTTACGGTCTCAAACCCGAGGCGGTGGCGGAAATGGCCGGGCGCGGCGTCCGCCTCATAGTCACCGTGGATAACGGCATTTCCGACCTGGCCGCGGTAGAGCGGGCCGGGGAAGCCGGCCTGGAAGTCATCATCACCGACCATCACCGCCTGCCGCCCAAGTTGCCGCCGGCCCTGGCCCTTATAAATCCCCACCGCAACGAAATCTGGCGGGACAACCCTCCGGCCGGGGTGGGGGTGGCCTTTATGCTCCTGGCCGCCCTCAAACGGCGCTGGCTCGAGGCCGGACTTCTGGGTCCGGGGGACGGCCCGGCCCTCCTGGAATACCTGCCCCTGGTGGCCATAGGTACCATCGCCGACCTGGCCCCCCTTCAAGGCCCCAATCGTATTTTGGTCCGCCACGGGCTGGCTTTGCTGGGTTCCACGGCTTGGCCCGGCCTGGCGGCCCTGAAAAAAGTGGCCCGGCTGTCCACCGAGCGGGTGGGGGGGCGCGATGTGGGTTTCCGCCTGGCCCCGCGCCTGAACGCGGCCGGCCGTCTGGGCAGCGCCGACCCGGCCCTGAGCCTTCTTCTGGCCGATGCCGGGGATCAGGCTGACAGCCTGGCCGCCCAGTTGGATGATTTGAACCATCAGCGCTACCAGGGGCAGAACCGCCTTTGCCGCGAAGTCTCTGAGCGTCTGGAACTGGAAGTATCCCCTGACCGCCGCACGGTGGTTCTGGCCGATCCTGACTGGCCCCGGGGCCTTTTGGGCTTGGCCGCGGCCAGGGTGTCCGAAACGGTCCGCAAGCCCACCGTGCTCTTCCGCCTGGAAAACGGCCTGGCCGTCGGAAGCGGCCGTTCCTATGGCGGTTTCAACCTTTACCAGGCCCTGGAGGGGCTGCGTCCGCTCTTTCTCTCCTTCGGCGGCCACGCCCAGGCCGCCGGATTGACCCTGGCCTCAGGACAGGTTGAGGAATTCAGCGCCAGACTGGAAGATGCCGCCCGGGCCGAGCCGGATTTCAGCGCCGAGCCGGAACTGGAAGTGGACCTGACAGTATCCCTGGGCGACTTGGAGAGCCTGGTCAAACCCTTGGCCGCCCTGGAGCCCTACGGTACCGGGCATCCCCCCCCGGTCCTGGTCATTCCCCGGGCCAGGGTCGGCGAGGCCCGTCCCACCAACCGGGGCGGGGAAGCCCATATGAAGATGGTCCTGGTGGACGGTTTGGCCAGGTTGACCGTGGTCGGCTTCAACCTGGCCGATCGCCTCGAAGAGGTCGGCCCGGAAATGGACGTGGCCCTGAGCCTGGAGGTGAGCGAATATCAGGGGCGGCTGAGCCCCGCTTGGCGGCTGTTGGATTTCCGTCCGCCCGGTTCAGCCTCTCAAGAGGGCGCATTTAACGGTTGAAAAAAAACGTCCTATCCGCTAAAAAGTAAGGTGGATAGTGATAGGTTAATATGATTTTTTTGAAAAGCGCCGAAGAAATAGAGTTGATTCGTCAGAGTGGCCGCCTGGCCGCCAGGACTTTGGATTTCGCGGAGTCCGAACTCCGGCCGGGCCTGACCACCGGGGCCCTGGACAAATCCATCGAGACTTTTATCCGGGATCACGGAGGGATACCGGCCACCTTGGGCTATCGGGGCTATCCGGCTTCCAGTTGCATTTCCATCAATGAGGTGGTGGTCCACGGCATTCCCGGGCCGCGGGTGGTGCGCGAGGGGGACCTGGTGAAAATAGACGTCACCACCATTCTAAACGGCTATTTCGGCGATACGGCCCGCACTTTCCGCGTCGGCGAGGTCCCGCCCAGGGCCCTGGCCTTGGCCGAAGCCACGGAAAAAGCCATGTATCTGGGTATCAACGAGGTCAGGCCGGGAGCCCGGTTGGGCGATATAGGCGCGGCCATTCAGAATTATGTGGAGCCTTTGGGTTTTTCCGTGGTCGAATACTTCGTGGGGCACGGCGTGGGCCGCCAGTTCCACGAAGAGCCCAGCGTGCCCCATTTCGGCAAGCGCGGCACCGGACAGAGGCTCAAGGCCGGCCTGGTCTTCACCATTGAACCCATGATCAACGAGGGTGCCCATACCGTCAGGGTCCTGGGCGACGGCTGGACGGCCGTGACCACTGACGGCCTGCTTTCCGCCCAATTCGAACATACCGTGGCCGTGACCCCCGGAGGCTGGGATATCCTGACTCTTTCCGGAGACCCGGAAAATCAGGTTGTTGACAAAATGATTAGTGTGGATATATAGTTAGACGGCAGATTTAAGTATCCGCCCAATCTGACCGCCTCCGGCCTGTCCGGGCCGGTATCCCGGTCGCCCGTCAAAGGTCCGACCCTGTGAAACAGTTGACCTTGAGTGCCAGATTCGCCTTGGGCGTCGTCTTGGTCTTTATTACCGAGGCGGCCGTCCTGGGATTTGTCACCCTCAAGGTCGAAACCCTGCGTCAGCTCAACGGTGAGTTGGGCCGGGAATCCCTGCCTTCCATCCTCTCTTCTTTCAACGTGGCCTCCGAATTGGAGCAGGCCCTGGACAGCCTGGCCGAATATGTCCGCTACGGCCGGCCGGAAGATTTGGCCCTCTGGCAGGCCCGGGTTGAAATCGGAACGAACGCCGGCTACGGTCTGTCGGGCCCCACCCCGGCCAGTTTAGCCGGGATCCTGAATTCCTTCGAGGCTTTAAAGCGCCTGACGCTTCGTCCGGCCTCGCCGGAGGCGGCGGAAGCGGGCCGCCCGGTTTGGGGGGCCGAGGCGGATCCTGAAATAAGGAAACTTACGGCGGATTTGGAGTCTTTCAAGAACGAGGTGCTGTTTCTGGCTGAAGAGACCGTGGCCCGGGGGGAAGATATCAGCCGCCATCTCATCCTCGCCCTGGCCGGGGGGCTGTTTCTGACCCTGGGGCTCATCATCGTCCTGGGGGTCGTCTTCTGGCGCTCCACCTTGCGCTCTTTAAACGGGGTGCGGGTCGAATTCAGCCGGGGGGCTTCGGCCATAAGCCGAACCGCCAGTCAACTTTCGCATTCCAGCCATGTCCTCACCCAGGGTGTGTCCGAAAACACCGCCGCCGTCGTGGAAGCGGTCAGCCGCCTGGAGGGTATGCTGACCATGGCCAAACGCAACGCCGGGCATTCGGTCGAAGCCGAAGAGCTCATGGTCGAGGCCCGGGATCATGTGCTGGCCGCGGGCCAGACCATGAACGAAGTAGCCCGGGCCATGGTCGAGATCCGGGCTTCCGGCCAGTCCTCGGGCCAGATAATAAAAAATGTGGAGGAGATCGCCTTCCAAACCAACATTCTGGCTTTGAACGCGGCTGTTGAGGCGGCCCGGGCCGGCGAGGCCGGGGTCGGCTTTGCCGTGGTGGCCGACGAAGTGCGCGGCTTGGCCAACCGCTCGGCCGAGGCGGCCAAGAACACCGCGGTCATAATAGCCGGCAGCCTGGACCGCATCAACGAGGGCGGGCGTCTGGTGGCCGAGGCCGAGGACAGTTTCGCCTCCCTGGTCCAGTTCACCGACCATATGAGCGCCATTATCGGAGATATTGCCAAAGCCAGTCAAAGCCAGGCCCAGGACGTTCAGAGCATTCATCAGTCCATTGCCATGATGGATAAAGTTACCCAGGAAAACGCGGCCGGGGCCGGGGAAACCCAGTCCCTGTCCCAGAGCCTGACCCACCAGGCGGCGGTTTTAGGGGAGGCTCTGAGGGATATGAACGCCATTTTGCAAGGCGGCCCGGAAAATCGCGAGCGCCGGATAGTGGCCCCGTCCTCGGAACCGGAGGACTTGCGCGGGCGGCCGCCGTCCGCCCCCCCCGGCGTTCCTCCCCCCCGGGCGGCCCTCGGCCGGGATCCGGCCCGGGAACAGGCTTTGGACAAGGCTATCCCCATGGATGATGATTTGTGAAAACCGGAAAATTCCAAAAGACCGTCCCAATCAATTATGAGGCTGTAGAGGTGGCTAGATGAGGGTTAACACCAGGCTTGGCACCGCCGGTCTCGGGGCGGCTTTGGCTTTAATCCTGCTCTGGGGCGGTTCGCTGAAAGCCCAGGAGGGGGCCGCGCCGGACACCGGCGGCCCGGCCGGCACCATAACCCTGACCAAGGTCGTGCCGGTTTATGAGTTTGAAAATCTTAAGGTGGCTGTGGATCAATATCGAGTGGCCTCCGGCGACACGCTTTCCAAAGTTTTGAAGGCCCGGGGTTTGGGTGGGCGGGAGACGGACCAGGCCCAGCTTTTGCGCCTGGTCCGGGAACTCAACCCGGAGCTTAGGGATTTAAACCGTCTGACCGTGGGCCAGACTTTGAAACTGCCGGCCGTGAACGCCGGTTCGGCGGCCTCGGCCGCGGCCGGCCCGATCCAGTCTCCGGGGTCGGAGACGGTCAAAATATATGAACGGCCTCAGTCGAGTCAAGAGGCGGCCAGGGTCGTGGTCCTGCGCCATCCGGTCGAAGCCCTGACCCCGGCGGAGCCTGGGGAAGCGGCCCCGGCCGCGACCGGAACGTCCTCCCCGTCCCCGGCCGCCCCGGCCCCAGGATCAATGGTGACGGCTTCCGCCCCGCCCAAAATCTCGCTGGAGGCCGGAGGCGGACCTTTGGATTTTCCCTCCGGCAACGCCGGGCCCCTGGCCCAGGACCAAGTTTCCCAAGTGGTTTATCGCACGGTCCGAATCCGGCCCGGGGACACTTTGGAACGTCTTCTCAGGCGGGAGGGCCTGCCTCGCGAGGCCATCTACCGGCATATGCTGAAAATAACCATGGATTTGAATCCGGAAATAAAAAATCCCGATCTCATTAGGGCCGGCGCGGAGTTGCGCATCCCGGCCGCCGGCGACTATCTGGCAGCCGCGGGCCTGGACCCCCGGGAGGTTCGGGCGGCGGCCCTGGCCATCAATCAGCGGCGGCCTCCGGCCCCGGTCAGGATGGCCGCCGGCGCGGCTGAAAACGTCCGCCGGCTTCCGGATGAAGGGGCTGAGACCGCTAAAAACACCCTGGGCCTCATCTTCACCCGCCTGGGTGACCGGGTGGAAAACCAGGGCGGCCTGACCTTGGCCGGGGCCGCTGAAGCCCTGGAATTGGATACCCGGATCTATCCGGTCATTTATACCCTCTCCGGGGCGAAAGTTGTCCTGGACCTGGGTTCGACCTTACCCCAGTCCACCCTGGCCGCCCTCCGGTCCCAGAATTTTCAGGTTTTTCGCACCCGGCGCGGCGAGTCCCTGGACCGGGTTCTGGGCAGCCTCTGGCCTCTTTGCGGTTATTATCGCGTTTACACCAAGGAACAGGCCTACGAGGGGGGCGGGGATATTCGCCTTAAAATTTCCGCTGACTGGATGATCTGGCCGACCGAGGAGGCTTGGAATTCCGGTCAGCCCCTGGTGTTGAACAAGGTGGGCCGGGCTGGGCGAGGCACCGACCCGGCCTGGGGCCGGTTTCTGGGCGACCATGGCCTGAAGGTCCTGGACCTGGACCGCAATCTTATCCAGCCGGCCCGGGAGGCCGCGGCCGACGACCCGGCCCCGGCGGCTCCGGCGGTGACCACTCTGGATTCCGCCAATCCCCGCTTCCTGGCCTCTGAATTGGTCCGTCTGCTCGGGGCCGAACCCCGCCCGGTCACGCCGGTGGAAGTCAAAAGCGGCCAGAATTCTCAAATAGTGACCGCTCCTCTTTATTGGGAGACCGCGGGCAACCGGGTGGTGCTGAATTTCGGCGAACTTTCATCGGATGAAGCCGCGGCTTTGCGCAAGAACGGCCTGCGAGTGGTGTCCGCCAGCCTCAACTCCGAGGCGGTCATTGAGGCTGTTTTGACCGGTTTCGGTCTGAAAGCCCAGGAGAATATGGTTTTAGCGGCCCCGGCCGGCGGGCCCGGCATGACCCTGACCATCAAGGGCCGGTTCGTGACCATGAAACCGGCGAAAAAATATTTACTGACCTATGCGGCCCTGCCCGGCGGCTTGATCCGGCTCCTGGACCCTGAGCTTAAAATAATAAAATATTGAGTCCCTCTTTAAGAAGAGCTTTATGAAGCAAGTAGTCATTTTTTTGCTGTTCGGCCTGTTGGTGGGCGGAGTTTTGAGCGGGCCGGTTCAGGCCCAGGAAAAAACTTTCACCAACAGCATCGGGATGGAGTTTGTGCTGATTCCGTCCGGCCAATTCAGCCGTGGGGTGGTGACCGCGGCCGAAGCGGTTAAGAACGATTTTGGCGAAGTGGTTCAACCGGCCAAAGATGTGGAACGCCTGGTAACGATCAGTCGCCCCTTTTATTTGGGCAAGTATGAGGTGACCCAGGAGCAATGGGTGGCGGTGATGGGTGAGGGGAGCAATCCATCCCATTTCAAGGGGCGGGCCAACCCGGTGGAAAATGTGAGTTGGTATGACGCGCAGAAATTCATTCAGAAATTGAACGAGAAGGAGGGAGGGAAGAAGTATCGTTTGCCCACGGAGGCGGAATGGGAACACGCGGCCCGGGCCGGGACCAAGACGGAATATTTTTTCGGGGATAAGCCGGATGCTTTGGGCGAGTATGCCTGGTTTTATGGGAACTCTCAGAGAACCACGCACCCGGTGGGGCAGAAGAAACCCAACCCTTGGGGTTTATATGACATTTACGGGAATGTTTTGGAGTGGGTGCAGGATTGGTATGGGGAATACCCCAAAGAGGCGGTGACTGACCCGTCTGGTCCGTCCGGAGGCTCCTACCGGGTTTACCGGGGCGGCTGTAGGGTCAACTCGGCCGAGTATTGCCGGTCTGCCACGCGCAACGGGATCACGCCGGACGGCCGCAACTACTTCCTTGGTTACCGGCTGGCTTTCTCCCCAGGTCAGTAAGGGGTTAAGAGTGGGGCAGGGCGGTGCGCCGAGCGGCCGGCCGCGAAGTGGAACTTCAGCGGTCGCCGAGAAGGCCACCGCCCGGAGATAATTCAGCCGGTTTCCAGCGAGTCGGGGGCCGGCGGCGCGCGGCGGATCTCCACCCGCTCCACCTTGCGGTCGTCGGCGGCGGTTATGCTGAACAGAAGATCAGTCCACCGGATTTCTTCCCTGACTTGGGGCACCCGCCCCACCAGGTTGGTTAGAAAACCCCCCAGGGTGTCATAGTCGCCTTCGGGCAGGGCCACGCCCAGGTGTTCGCTTAAATCGCTGATGCCGGCCTGGCCGGCGGCCGCGGTCACCCCCGGCGCCAGATCCGCGATGGGGGCTTCTTCCTCGTCATATTCATCGTGGATATCCCCGACGATCTCCTCGATTATGTCCTCCATGGTCACCAGGCCGGCCGTGCCGCCGTATTCATCCAGCACTATGGCCAGGTGGCTCTTGCGGTAGCGGAGTTCCGACAGGATATCGACGATTTTTTTATTGCCGGGCACCAGGGCTATGGGGCGGATGATGCTCTCGGGCAGGGCAAGGCCCAGGTCCTGGCCCCAGAACTGCAAAAGATCCTTGCCGACGATGAAGCCCACAATATGGTCCAGGTCGCCGTCAAAGACCGGCAGACGCGAATAACCCTGGTCGATGACGGTCTTTATGGCCTCCCCCAAGGGGCGGGATTTCTCCAGGCCCACCACGGCGATGCGGGGGGTCATTATCTGGCGGGCTATGGTGTCGTTGAAATCGACTATGCTCTGGATCATCTCGCTGGCGCTCTGGCCTATGGCCCCGCTTTCCTCGCCGTGATCCAGAAGGTTGTTTATTTCCGCCTCGAATGAAGCCGGGGAGTCTTTTTTCAATAGCCGCCACAGGCGGCCCAGGAAACTACTGTGGGGTGAACTGCCTTCTTCCAAGGCTTAAACCTCCTGGCCGTGATTAATTGATGGACGAATTATAGCAAAGGCCGGCCGGCTCGGCAAGGGCGGCCCGGCTGCCGGCGAAACCGGCGAGATGGCCGCCTTCTCCCGCATTTGTCCGGGCTACCAGCGATCCAGGCTCATTTCCTCCAGTTTGGAAAGGAAAGGGGAGAGGCGGCGGCGGTAATAGATTATCAGAAACAGGCCCAGTCCGGTCACGGCCGCGGCGGCCAGGTCTATTTCAAACTGGTTTTTCATAAGGGGCCAAACGGCGAGAGGCTGGCCTTCCAGGCCGGGCGGAAGGGGGGGGGCCGGTGCCCGCCAGGGACGCAGGAGTTCCAGGATCAGGGGATGCTTAAGTCGGGTGATCAAAAGACCCATGAGGCCGGCCAGGGCCAGGCCGACGGACAGCATTAACCTGAAAATCATGCCTCTCAGGGAGGATCCTTTACTGGACATAGTGGAAATCCTTGATGTTTCGCCGTTCAGGTTTTGTCAAAACCGGCCTCCCGGGCGTCCAAGCCGCGCAAAAAAGCCAGTTTTTCAGCTATTTTTGCTTCAAGGCCCCGGTCGACCGGCCGATACCATCCGGGTTCGGCCAGCCCTTCGGGCAGATAGGTTTCACCAGCGGCATAGGCGTGAGGCTCGTCATGGGCGTAGCGGTATTCGCGGCCGTAACCCAGATCCCGCATCAGCCTGGTGGGGGCGTTCCGCAGGTGGACCGGCACTTCACGCGAGCGGTCGTTTTTGACAAAGGCGGCGGCCCGGCTAAAGGCCAGGTAGCCGGAGTTGCTTTTGGCCGCCACGGCCAGATAGATGACGGCTTGGGCCAGGGCCAGTTCGCCCTCCGGCGAGCCCAGCCGTTCGTAAGTTTCGGCGGCTTTAAGGGCCAGGTCGGCCGCCCTGGGGTCGGCCAGTCCCACATCCTCCCAGGCCATGCGGATGATGCGCCGGGCCAGGTAGCGGGGATCGGCCCCTCCGTCGAGCATCCGGCAGAACCAGTAGAGGGCCGCGTCCGGGTGGGAGCCCCGCACGGACTTGTGGAGGGCCGAGATCTGATCGTAAAAATTGTCTCCGCCTTTGTCGAAGCGCCGGAGATTGAGGCTCAGGGCCTCCTGAAGGAAGGGGCCGGTGATTTCCAGGAGGCCAGAGGTCCGGGCCGCGGCCCGGATCTGTTCCAGAAAATTCAAGAGCCGGCGGGCATCACCATCGGCCTGGCCGACCACGGCGGCGATGGCGGTTTCGTCAAAGGTCAGTTCGTCCAAGCGGCCGGACTCCAGGGCCCGGGCCAGGATACCCCGCAGCTCGCCTTCATCGAGGGGTTTTAAAATGAAGACCTGGGTGCGGGAGAGAAGGGCCGATATGACCTCAAAGGAGGGGTTTTCAGTGGTGGCGCCGATGAGGGTCACCAGGCCCGACTCGGCGTAGGGTAGAAGGCCGTCCTGCTGGGCCTTGTTGAAGCGGTGTATTTCATCTATGAACAGTATGGTGCGCCGGCCCCAGGCCAGGTTGCGTTCGGCCTTTTCCATGGCCGCCCGGATATCCTTGACTCCGGAAAAGACCGCTGACAGGGAAATGAAGTCCCGGCCGGAGGCCTGGGCGGTCAGACGGGCCAGGGTGGTTTTTCCGACTCCGGGCGGACCCCACAGGATCATGGACTGAAGTTCGCCGGATTCAAAGGCCAGACGCAGAGGCTTGCCCGGTCCCAGCAGGTGTGACTGTCCGGCCATTTCATCAAGGGTCCGGGGCCGGAGGGCTTCGGCCAGGGGGGCTTCGGGCCGGACTTCAAACAGCCCGGTTTTCAGCCGGCTTTCCCCCGGGTCATCGGCGGGCCGGCCGGGCGCGTTATGGCGTCCCATACTTGACCTGAAGGCGCTCCATGGTGCTTTTCAGTTCGGGCTGAGCCCGCCGGATGACCGCGACTTCCGGGGGTGAAGGTTTGGCGAACTCAGGCACATCCAGATTCCGCTGGTCGTCGGCCCGCAAAAGCTGGGACATGCCCGCGGCGATCTTGGTGGTGACGTAGGCGAAGCGGCTCGGGGTCCAGGCGCTTATGGCGGTGGCGGTTTCATCCAGTTTTTCCGGTTCGAAGCGCAACCGGTAAATGGCCTCGGCGTTTTCCAGGTAGAGCCGGACATCCGCCTCGGCCAGAGGTTGTTCCTGGGCCATGACCTGGGCCAACCGCTCATAAAGCTGGGCCTGTTCAGTCTGGGCCGCGGACGGAGCGGCTGTCCCGAGGATCAGCGCCAGCAACAGAAGGGGCGGAAGACGGGTCATTTTCGGGGTACCTCGCGCCATTTACGGGGCACTTTGACCCCGGCCGAGTCGATGGCCGCGCTTTCGGCCTGCATGAGCGTCATTAGATTGGAGTTGACCAGCCGGACTTCCTCGGTGGTCGGATGGAGATAGGTCGGGATCCCCAAGAGTTGGCCCGGGCTGATCAGACCCCTGGCCAGGGCCTGGGTCACGGGTATTTTGGCGGCGATGTAGATGGCCCGCCGACGGGTCAGCTTGACCTCGTTCAACAATTTGGCGGCCTGGTCGGGATAATTGATTATATCCCCGAAAAAGCGGGGGGCCAGATAAATGTAGGCATCAATATCCGCCTGGGTCAGGGGGCCTTCCCTGGCTTCAGTATTGGCCAAGGCCGGGCCTGAGAGCCAAAACAGGGCCAGGACCGCCGTGAACCCCAGGCCAGGACGGTTCATTTGGCGGTCACACCCGGCCAGGTTTCAAAGGCGCGGTTGGCTTCTTCGGCGGCCTCTATCAGAACCTTCAGGTTGTCTTTCACCAGGCTCAGTTCATTGTCGGAAGGACGGAGCGCCTGGGGCAGTGAATCCAGGCCCAGAGCTTTGGGGTCGGCTCCGGAGGCCAGGGCCATGGCCAGGGGCACCTTGGCCACGATATAGGAAAACCGGATCTGGCTCAGGTTCAAGCTGGCGGCCAACTGCTCGGCGCTCTGGGGATCGCTCAGGATCCTGGGCAGTTCAGACATTATTTTGATATAGGCGTCAACATCGGCCTGGCCCAGGGGAGGTTCCTCGGCCAGGGTTTCAACGACCGCCGGGGGGATATCGCTGTGAGCGTTCTCCTGGGCCGAAGACAGGGCAGGTGAGGTCACTCCCAGGAACAGGATCAGAAAAGTCAGTAATTTTTTTACCATGATCCGGGCTATCTCCAGATTCTGATTCTCCAGGGAGGGTCAGCCTCCCAGATAAGCTTTGCGCACGCCTTCGTCGGCTATGAGATCCGCGGCTGAACCGCTTAAAGTTATCAGGCCCGTGGTCAGGATATAGGCCCGATGAGCCACTTTCAAAGCCAGGTTGGCGTTCTGTTCCACCAAGAGGACAGTGGTGCCCCGTTCCATATTGATTTGCCTGATTATATCAAAGATGTTGCGGATTATCAATGGGGCCAGACCCAGGGAAGGCTCGTCCAGAAGGAGCATCCGGGGTCGGCCCATCAGGGCCCTGGAAATGGCCAGCATCTGCTGTTCCCCTCCGGACAGGGTGCCGCCGCTCTGGCCGGACCTGTCCCTCAGAATGGGAAAGAGGTTGAAGACGTATTCCAGGTCTTCGCTGATCCCCGGCCGGTCCCGCCGCGGATAGGCCCCCATTTTCAGGTTTTCCATGACCGTCAGGGCGGGGAAAATGCGGCGGCCCTCTGGGACTTCAATGAGGCCCCGTGCCACCAGGCTCTCGGGGCTGCGCCCGGTTATGTCGTCGCCGTCAAAGAAAACCCGGCCGCGCCGGGGCGGGGTCAGGCCGGAGATGGAGTTGAGGGTGGTGGTCTTGCCGGCGCCGTTGGCTCCCAGAAGGGCGATTATCTCGCCCTCTTCAACGGTCAGGTCCAGGCCTTTGAGGGCTTCGATGTTGCCGTAAAAGGTGTGGAGGCCCTGGAGCTTGAGCATCATTCCTCCCCCAGGTAGGCCCGGATGACCACCGGGTCGTTTTTGATTTCTTCGGGTTTGCCCGCGGCGATCAGGCGTCCGTATTCCATGACCCAGACTTTTTCCGAAACGCTCATCACCAGGTTCATATCGTGTTCTATCAGGAGAATGGATAACCCCTCCCTTTCGCGTATGAGGCGGATCAGGTCGTCCAGGGCGCTGGTTTCGGCGATGTTCAGGCCGGCGGCCGGCTCGTCCAGGAGCAAAAGGCGGGGGCCGGTGGCCAGGGCCCGGATTATCTCCAGGCGCCGCTGGTCGCCATAGGGCAGGTTTTTGGCCAGGTCGTTGGCCGCGGCGCCCAGGCCGTATTTCCCCAGGAGGTCCATGCTGAATTCAGCCATGGCCCGCTCTTCGGCCCGGGCCTGGCGGGTGCGCATCAGGGCTCCCCAGAGCCCGGCCTTCATGCGCGGGTGGCAGCCTATGAGCACGTTTTCCAGCACGGTGAGATTGTTGAAAAGGCGGATGTTCTGAAAAGTCCGGGCCAGCCCCAGGGCCGTTACCTGGTCGGGCCTGAGATTGTTAAGGGGCATCTGGGGCTCTGTTCCGGCGGCCGGGGGCAGGCGGAGGAGGATCTGGCCTCTGGTGGGCTGATATATCCCGGTGAGGCAGTTGAACAGAGTGGTTTTGCCGGCCCCGTTGGGGCCGATCAGGGCGGTTATGGAGCCTTCCTCGACCTGGAAATCCACTTCGTCCAGGGCCACCAGGCCGCCGAAGGTTTTGGTCAGCCCCCTGGTTTCTATGATGGGCGACCCGGTCATGGTCCGCGGGAGTCCGGGTGATCCTGGCCGGCCGCCTCCGGACCGGCCGGCCGGTGGATATAGACCTGGCGCACGGACTGGATCAGGCCGCCGGGCCTCAGCACCATCATCATCACCATAAGGGCCCCGAATAGCAGCATCCGGTAATCCTGGTAATTGCGCAGGTATTCCGGCAGGAGGATCAGCACCAGGGCCCCAATGATGACCCCGGGAATGGAGCCCATGCCGCCCAGCACCACGATGGAAAGGATCATCACCGACTGCATGAAGCCGAAGCTGGCGGGATTGATAAAGGTCACCTGGGAGGCGAAGACCACCCCGGCCAGGCCGGCCCAGGTGGCCCCCAGGGCGAAGGCGGTGAGCTTGGCCCGGGTGCGGTTGATGCCCATGGCCTGGCAGGCCACCTCATCCTCCCGAAGGGCCAGCCAGGCCCGGCCCAGGCGGGAGTTTTCCAGGCGGAATACGGCGATTATGGTCAGAATGACCAGGGCCAGGATGATGAAAAAGATGAGAACCTTGTTCAGATCCAGGTCCGGTCTCATCATCGGCAGAAGCCGCAGGAGGACTGGTTTGACCAGGCTGTTCAAATCCAGTCCGAAGATGGCCGGGGGGCTGATATTGCCGATGCCCCGGGGGCCCTGGGTCAGTTCGGTGTTGACCAGGACCAGGCGCACGATTTCGCCGAACCCCAGAGTGACTATGGCCAGGTAGTCGCCGCGCAGGCGCAGGACGGGAAACCCCAATAGCAGGCCCAGAACCGTGGCGGTCAGGGCGCCCAGTGGCAGGCAGATCCAGAAGCCCAGGCCGAAGTGAAAATTCAAGAGGGCGTAGGTGTAGGCTCCGATGGCGTAGAAGGCCACATAGCCCAGGTTCAAAAGGCCGCTGACCCCCACCACGATGTTCAGGCCCAGACCCAGGGCGATATAAATGAGGGCTGTGATGAAAATGTGGACCACATAGGGGGAGGCCCAGAAGGGGATGGACATGAGCCCCATGATGGTCAGGCCGATTATCTGACGGCGGTGGCGGGCCCCCATGACCACATCCACCCAGGTCCGGTCCGGGCCTCGCCTCCCCCTGGACGGTTCCCCCTCTTCATCTAAAAAAGCGGCGCGCCGCGCCGAATCGCGCCTGGCCAGGAGCCAGCGCCACACGGCCGAAAGGACGAAGGTCCAGCCGGCCACCTTCCACAGAAGGGACCAGCGATAGGTGAGGCTGTAGTCGGAGGTGTTGAGCTTGATGACCACCAGGGGTCCGGTCAGGAGGGCCATCCAGACGGCGGCCAAGACGGAGGACCTTATTTCCCGCTTCCAGGCGAATCGTCCCGGCTGAAGAGGCATGGTCAAACCTTCTGGGTCTGGGCTTCGCCCATAAGTCCGCCTGGCCGGACGATGAGGATGACGATCAGGAGAACGAAGGCCACCGCATCCTCATAATCGCTGGAAAGGTAGCCGGCGGCGAAGCTTTCGGCAAAGCCCAGCACCAACCCCCCCAGAACGGCCCCGGGGATGGAGCCTATGCCGCCCAGGACGGCGGCGGTGAAGGCCTTCATGCCGGCCAGAAAGCCGATATAGAAGTTGATCTGCCGCATGTAGCAGCCTATGAGCAGACCGCCCACGGCCGCCAGGGCCGAGCCGATGACGAAGGTGCTGGAGATGACCCGGTCGATATTGACTCCGGAGAGGCGGGCCATGTCCGGATCCTGGGAGACGGCCCGCATGGAAAGTCCCAGGCGGGTGAATTTGATCAGGACGGTCAGGACCGTCATGATGAGGGCCGTGGCCAGCCAGATGAACAACTGGGTGCTGTTGACGATGTGGCTGACCGAAGCCAGAAAACTTAGTTCCGGGACCAGTTTCGGGAAAATCAGGAAGTTGGGGCTCTGGATCAGTTGGACATAGTTCTGCAGAAAGATGGACATGCCGATGGCGCTGATCAGCGGAGAGAGCCGGGCCGAGCCGCGCAGGGGTTTGTAGGCTATCTTCTCCACGGTCCAGCCGTACATGGCCGAATAGAGGACGGCCACCGCCCCCACCGAAACCAGAAGCCCCCAGCCGGCCAGGCCATACTGGCCCAGGACCAGGGAGGCGAGGAGCGCGGTGAAGGCTCCGATCATGTAGATTTCGCCGTGGGCGAAGTTGATGAGCCCCACGATGCCGTAAACCATGGTGTAACCAAGGGCGATGAGGGCGTAGATGCTGCCTTTGGTCAGGCCGCTTATCAAGAGGTCAAGGAATAGTTCCATGGCTGGGACGCCTAGGGCTCACTTAGAGTCGCGGACGAGGGACCGGCCGCACTCCGCCTGAAGGCGGGTCGGCCGGTTTTCGGCCGTCCGGGCGTCGGACCGTCTTGCTCCGCCCGGGACGGCTATTTAAGAGCGGGCCTACAGTTCCACTTCCACGAACTGCCCGTTTTTGATTTCATACATGGTGGCCTTGGCCCCGATGATGTCGCCCTTGGCGTCGAAGCGCACCGGGCCGATGACCGTTTCCACCGTGTTTTCCTGGAGGTTTTTCTTGATGGCTTCCAGGTCGGCGTCGCCCCCGGCCTTCTCGATGGCCGCGAAAAGAGCTTCGGCGGCCCCGGCGGCATAGAAGAAGTAGGGACCTATTTCCTCGCTGTGGCGCTTTTGGTGGTCCTCAAGGGCCGCGGCTATGGCCGGAGAGGAGTTCTTGGAAAGGTCGGCGGGACCGGTGGCGAAGGTGCCTTCAGCGGCCTGGCCGGCCATTTTGACGTATTCCTCGTTGTTCAGGCCGTCGGCCCCGATGATTATAGTTTTGACGTTCTTGTCCCGCATCTGGGTGGCCAGCTTGGAGGCATCGGCGTAATAGCCGCCCCAGAGCAGCGCTTCGGCCCCGGTGCTGCGCAGTTTGGCAATGACCGGGTCATAGGAAGGCTGGCCGCTGGTCACACCCTCAAACAGTACCACCTGGACGCCGCCCGGGGCGGCGTCAAAACCGGCCTTGGCCCGGTCGGCCAGGGCTTTGCCGTAGTCCCCTTTGTCGTGCAGGATGGCCACTTTTTTGAAACCGCGTTTTTTGATGAATTCCACCTGCAGATCGGCTTGGGCATCATCGCGCATGATGGTGCGGAAGAAATAGGGGTTCCGGCCGCTCTCGGTCAGGCTGACTTCCGTGGCTGAAGGCGAAACCAAAAGCATATTCGAACCATATACGCTCAGGGCGCTGTTGGTGGCCCCTGAGCAGGTGTGACCCAAAACCACCTTGACGCCGCTGCCGGCCAGCTTGGTGGCCGCGGTGGCCGCCAGGGCCGGATCGCAGCCATCGTCTTCCTGGATTATCTCGATTTGGCGCCCGGCCAGGCCGCCGGCGGCATTGGTTTTCAGCACCGCATATTCCAGCCCGTAGAAGCCGGATTTGCCATAGGCGGCCAAGTCGCCCAAAAGGGCTCCGCCATAGCCCATTCTGAAAGGTTCCTGGTTCTTCTGAGCTGAGGCGAGGCCGGAAATCGAGAAGGTCAGGGCCAAGGCCAGGGCGGCGAGGATGGTTTTTCGCATGGGTTCCTCCTGAGTTGTAACGTCAGCCAAAAAGCGCGCCCGGCTCCAAGGCGAGCCGATCCCGCAATCATTTCAGCGAAATATTTTATGATTACACTAAAAGGTGAACCCAGTCAACGATAAAAAGCCGTCCGGCCCCGCCCGCCCCGCTTTTTTTGAGTGTATTTTCATAAATATCTCAAGGTGTTAATTAGGCCAACCCGAGGGTTTTGTTCCGGGTTATGAAAAATTTTATAAAAAATTGTTTTCTTTTATTTATAATTATACTATATTATAAGAAATTCCGCCGCCCAAGACGACGGCCGGCTTCCCATGTCCTTAATAAGTAAGCGGAGGTTTTAAGATGCGTTGCAAGTGCGGGTTCAACAGCTTCGATCACAACTTGGCCTGCCCCAAATGCCATAAAGATCTCACCGCTACGCGCCGACTGTTGAATTTGGAAATACCGGCGCCGGGCGGGGTCAATTTTTTCCAAATCGCCGGCCAGAGAATGGCCACTCCGCAGCCCTTCCTGGGGGCGGCTGTGGGGGGTGAGGACTTTCCGGGAGACCTCCAGCCGGAGGATATTCAACCAGTAGCCTATAGCGCCAGTCAGCCTCCGCCGCCTCAGGCTCCGCCCTATGCCGCGCCTCCGCCGCCTCAGGCTCCGCCCTATGCCGCGCCTCCGCCGCCTCAGGCTCCGCCCTATGCCGCGCCTCCGCCGCCTCAGGCTCCGCCCTACGCCGCGCCTCCGCCGCCTCAGGCTCCGCCCTACGCCGCGCCTCCGCCGCCTCAGGCTCCGCCCTATGCCGAGCCTCCGCCGCCTCAGGCTCCGCAGGTTTTCGCCGCCCCGGCGAGGCCGGCCGCGGCCCCGGCTGATGAGCCGATGATAGAAATCGAAGTGACCGATGATTTTGAAGCCGACCAGCCCGGGAATCGGGCGCAGGCGGAGGAGACCTTCACCCCCGTAAATCCCTTGCCGATCCACCAGGCGGCCATGAATCAGATCAAATCCACTCTGACCGAGACCGGCGATCTGGCTCCGGAGGCGGAAGGTAATGCCTATGTTTTGGGGGCCCAGGACCTGACTCCCGCGGCCCCGGCGCCGAATCGGGCGGCCGAAGGCGGAGGGGGCGACGATTTCTCCTCTCTGGTGGGAGATGTGAACCTTGACGATCTGGAAGGCGATCTCTGAGAAATGACCGGGTGACCAATGACCCGTTTTAAGCCGCTGGACCGTCTTATCTTTCCCCTGGACCTGCCGGATTGGGCGGCGGCGGAAAAAATGGCCCGGGCCTTGAACGGGCATGTGGGCTGGTTCAAAGTGGGCCTGGAACTTTTCGTTTCCGAAGGGCCTTCCGTGCTGGCCAGATTGAGGGATCTGGCCCCGGAGACGAAGATATTCCTGGATTTGAAGCTGCACGATATCCCGGCCACAGTGGGGCTGGCCGCGGCCGCGGCCGCCCGTTTGGGGCCGGAGATGCTCACCGTGCATGCCCAGGGGGGCCTGGAGATGATGCGGGCGGCTGTTACCCAAGGCGGTTCAGCCCTTGTACTGGCCGTGACGGTTTTGACCAGCTTGGACCCGTCTTCCTGGGAGGAACTGAGCCCGGAATTCAGGGCCCCGGGCGCTTTGGTCCGGTGTTTGGCCGACCGGGCTCGGGCCGCCGGTTGCGGCGGCCTGGTGGCCTCGGGTCATGAGCTTCAAACCTTGCGGGCGGCTTTTCCGGATATGAAGCTGGTGGTGCCCGGCCTGCGCCCGGCCTGGGCCCGGGTGGCCGGTGACGATCAGAAGCGAACGGCCACCCCTCGGCAGGCCGTGCGGGACGGGGCTGATTATCTGGTCATCGGCCGTCCCATCCGCGATGCCCCAGACCCTGTGGAGGCCGCTGACCGTTTGGCGGCCGAACTGGTCGATTGAAGGCCTGTGCCCCGGGTCATTGCAGGTTTTTTTAAGGGCCTCAGGCTGGTCAGCCCGGCGGGCCTGAACACCAGGCCTACCGCCGACCGCGTCAAGGAAGCCGTTTTTTCCATGTTGGCCAGTCTGCCCTTCGACCTGGAGGGCGCCCGGGTGCTGGATTTTTTCGCCGGCAACGGGGGTTTGGCCCTGGAAGCCCTCAGCCGGGGCGCGGGCTCGGCCGTCCTGGCCGATCAGGACCGGGCGGCTCTGACCGCCATTGATCTGAATTTGGCCGCGGCCCGCCGCTTTCGGGCCGTGGACGCCACGGTTATCCGTCTCTCCTGGCCCCGGGGCTTTGACCTGTTGCCCGCCGGCCATGGTTTTGATCTCCTTCTCCTCGACCCGCCCTACGCTCAACCCGCTCTGCCCCTGGATCTCCTTTTGGCCGCCTCGGCCCGGGGCTTGGCCTCGGCCGGGGCCGTGGCCGTCTGGGAACAGTCTCCGGCCGCCCTGGCCGCCCTTGAACAGGCTGAAACCGGACCTTGGCGGCTGATCAAAAGCCGCGTCTGGGGCCGTCGGGCGGCGGCGCTGTTACGCCATGATCCGTGAGGTCGGCGGCTTTCCCGGCTGAAGTCCCTAGCCAAAAATTTGAAATTGTTGTATAATAAAAAGAATGTCCCACGTTGGCGTACTCCGGGCTGATTCCGGCGGAAGCGCTGACGGGTTGGCTGAGGTTCAGGGCGTGAAAGATAAAGGCCAGGTCACCATCCTGATGGTCGACCCTTCTCTTAAGGCTTTGGAGATCAACGGCGCTGTTCTGCACGAGATGGGTTTTTACAATCATCTGCAGGCCGAGAACGGCTCCGAAGCCTTGGCCATGTTCAACAACTTCCAGCCGGAAGTGGTGATTTCCAACCTGAACATTCCTATCATCAATGGCCTGACTCTTCTGCGTCTGGTGAGGGAGCGGGATACGCCGGAGCGGGAAACCGTTTTCATTCTCTACGGGGAAAACCTGTCCGGCCGGCTGGCGGCGCAGACCGGCCGGGTAGGGGTCAACGCCTTCATCGCCACGCCCTGCCCTTCGGAAAAATTCAGGGCAGGGCTGGAAGAGGCTTTCAACCCCCAGCCAACGCCGGAGGATGAGAAAGTTTCGGAATTGCTGCAGACCAGCGCCAGCTTGATTGAGGAAGGCAAACTCGACCAAGCCCTTGAGGCCTGCAAAACGATTCTGGATGTCCATGACAATGCCGAAGTGTATTATAATATGGGCTACATCAAAAGCCTCAAAGGGGAATTGGAGGAAGCCCTGGCCTGCTTCAAGCGAGCCACGTCCATCAATGGGCATCATGTCAAGTCCCATCAGCAGATGGGCTTGATCTATCAGAAAATGGGTAAACCGGAGGAAGCCAGGGCCTGCTTGGAGAAAGCCGCGGAAATCCATATGGACCGCAATCAGAACAGTGAAGCTGAAGAAATTTTTAACACTGTCCTCAAATTGCGGCCCGACACCACCAATGTTTACAACAGTCTGGGCATCATCTACCGCCGTCAGGGGCGGCTGGAAGATGCCTTGAAGGCTTATGAAAAAGCCCTGAAAGTCCATCAGGATGATGAGTACATCCATTTTAACGCCGCCCGCGTTCATTTGGATATGAACAGCCCCTCCCTGGCCCAGAGGCACCTTCGCCTGGCCCTGAAAATCAACCCTGATTTCAACGAGGCCATTGACCTTTTGCGGGCCACGGAACTGGGCCTGAAGATAAAGATTTAGCTCTTTGGATTCTGGTTTGAAGTGATAAACGCCTGGAGAGGTCATTATGTCTGAACTGAAACCGCTGTTGCCGGATGTGCTGGTCGCCGGCACGACTATTCGGCTCGTGGCTATGGCGACGACCAAGTCCAAGTGGAGCACCATGCTCATCGGAGCCCGGCCTGGCCATTACCTGGTGGTGGAAATGCCCATGGTGAACGGCATACGCATGAAACTGGACGAAGGCACTCACTGGTCGGCCAATTTCATCAGCCGGGGAGCTGTCTATAGCTTCAATACCGAAGTCACGGGCGCCACTTTCCGCCCGGCGCCCATGCTGACCCTTATGTATCCCGAAGTGGTGGAAGTGGCTATGTTGCGCACAGTCAAGCGCTACCCGGTCAATATTCCCGTTCTGTCCAAGGTGGTTCAGTGGCCCCAGTTTTCGGCGGAGCCGACGGATGACGGCGAGGGGTCCGTTCCGGCGCCGCTTCCTCCTCAGCCGGAGGCCTCGGTTAAAGGCCTGGTGGTGGACATCTCCGAAGGGGGTTTTTTGATGGCCTGCCCCCAGGCCCTGGCGCCCGATGCGATCATGGAAAACAGTTTCTATCTGCCCCGGGAAGAGCCGGTGAGCGGCATTCAGGCCATGGTGCGGACTTGCCGGGGCAAACCCGGCGGCTATTTCATCGGCTTGGCCTATATCCCTTCCAACAGTCCGCCGGAACCCCTGTCTCGTTTGAACGATTTGATAGCCAGTATTGAAAACATACCTTTAAGGTTGTAGAATGGTCAAATTGATCAATTTATGTCCTTATGAAAGGACCTGCCAATGATCGTTAACCGTCTTTTGGGGCTGGTTTTGTTGCTTGGTCTGGCCTTCCCGGCTCTCGGGCATACCCAGGAAGGGCAGCCCGCTTCCTCCCGCCATCCGGCCTACAACTTGATCGGCCGGGACGCCCCCTCGCCCAGCTCACCCCTGAACCCCAACTTTGTGGTTGCCGAAGAGGCCCATCTGCGGGAGGGCGGCTTTTGGCGCAGCAGCTACATCAATGAAAATCTGGTGGGGCTGTCAGTGGCCGATATTGACCGTGACGGCCAGAACGAGGTCGTTTATGCCAGCGAAAAAAATATTTGGCTCACTCGCTTTAGCGGCAATGCCCTGACCCAATTGGCCAAATATTCGGTCCCGGCCACCCAGCGCATAGTTTCGGTGGATGTCTTTGATGTGGATGGGGACGGTCGCCTGGAAATCATCTGTTCAGCCCAGGATGAAAACAACGCCCCGATCAGTTTCATTTTGAAATTCGACGGCTCTACCCTGACCCCCCTGGCTCAGAAGCTGCCCTGGTATCTGCGGGTCGTCGGCCAGGGGGGCAGCCGTTTCCTGGCCGGGCAGAAAGCGGCGACCGGCGGCACCCAGGCTTTTACCGGCGGCGTCCAGCGGGTATCTTTAAAAGGTTCGAGCATTGCCAGCCAGGGTTCGGTGGGGTTGCCGGAATATGTCAATCTTTTCAATTTTGTTCAGGGGCGCCTGGGGTCCGGGGGCATGATGACCGCCGCCATCAGGTTTCCCAGCGAACATATTTTTCTCTATGAAAATAAAACCAGGGCTTGGGAAAGCCGCGAAGAATACGGCGGCACCATGACTTATCTGGCTCCCCAGAACTACCGGGAAGCCGGCGACCGCCGGAGGGAGTTTCTGCCGGCCAGGCTTCTGCTGTTTGACATTGACGGTGACGGCCAGAATGAACTGATAGTGGCCAAAAATGACCGGGGCGGAGTGCCCTTCATGAGCAATCAACGGGCTTTCACCAGTGGTGTCATTCAGGCCTTCAAATATCAGAACCTTTCCCTGACTCCTTTCTTCCGGACCAGGACTTTGCCTGGAGCGGTCGTTGACCTCCAACTGGCCGATTTCAAAAATAACGGAACTCTGAGTCTGATCGCGGCCGTGCTGACCCAGCCCAAGAGCGGAATGTTGTCTGAAGGCTTATCCTTGATCGTGGCCTATGACATCTCCGTTTCGGCCGCCGAAGCGGCCCCGAAAGCGGTCAGGGGCGGCCAATAACCCCGTTGTTCCGCCGGGTAATCGACAAGCTTTGAGAGTGAACTGCCATGTCCCTCGGCTCCCTAGGTTCCGCCTTATACCCGCCACTGTCCGCCTTGAAGGCCTTCGGCGTGGGGTTGCAAAGCACGGCTCACAATCTGGCCAATGTGCTCACCAATGGTTTTAAGGCCGGGCGGGTGACTTATTCCGATTTGCCCCAAATGTCAGGTGCCGCGGCGAACGGGCCTCAAAAATTGGCGGTTTCCGGGCCGTTGGTCCCCTACGGCCCCGGCCTGCCTTTGCCGCCTCCGGCCGGTTATCATCCGCTCCTGCCGGCCGGTTTCGTCGAAGGTTCCACCACCGATATCGCCACGGAAATGGTAAACCTCATAATCACCTCCAGGGCTTACCAGGCCAATGCCAAGGTCGTGCCCACCGTGGATTCCCTATTGGGAATGGTGATCAATCTGCGGGTTTAATGTCCCCCGGCGGCCTAAACGGCGTCCGGGAATCGATTAAGGAGGGCGTATGGTTGCGGCGGGGCGTTTTCTGCTTATGTTTTTGATTCTGCTTTCGGCCGGGCCGGCGCTGGCCCAGGAACATCGCCGGTATCAGTTGGCGGACCAGCTTATTCTTTGGGTCCTGGCCGACTCCCGGAGGGACAGCAATCTGGGGGACGTCTTTCCGGGCAGGGAAGAAATTTTCAGCCGCTATGTTCCTTCCGGCCAGGCTCCGGCGGCCATCCTGGCTTTTTTGCTCCGCAGCCCGGAAGCGACCATCTTGATCGACGCCGGCCTGGGGAGCGGAACTCTGGCTAAATCCCTGGCGGAGGCGGGCGTGGTTCCGGGGGATATTTCCCTGGTTCTTCTGACCCATCTGCACGGCGACCATTTGGGCGGCCTGATGACCGATGATCGCCTGACATTTCCCAACGCTCGGATCCGTTTGGCCGGGGAGGAAAATGATTTCTGGCTGGACGAGGCGAGTTTGGCCAAATTTCCAGACCGCCGGGCCAATTTCGATCTGGCTCGCAAAATTCTGCCCGCTTATGGGGCGAAAGTCCAGCCCTTCGAGTTCGGTACTGAAGTCGCCCCGGGTTTGACCGCTGTGGCCGCCCTGGGCCATACGCCTGGCCACACGGCCTATTTATTGTCCACCGGGAAAGAGAAGATACTTTTCTGGGGTGATTTGATTCATGCGGCGGCCCTTCAGTTTCCCCGGCCGGATTTGAGTCCACGCTACGACCTCGACCCGGAGGCCGCTGCTGCGACCAGGTTGGAATTTTTGGATCTGGTGGCCCGGGAGGGCTGGATCGTGGCCGGGGCTCATCTGCCGTTTCCAGGCTTGGGGCGGGTGACGGCCGTGCCGGGCGAAAGTCCCTCTTTTGCCTTCACGCCCTTGGAATGACAAGTTTACGTAGCGCGGCCCCAAAGGCCGCCCGTGGCCTCAAGGAAAACTAGAAAATCAGGGCCGGCGTAGCTCAGTGGTAGAGCAGCTGATTCGTAATCAGCAGGCCGTGGGTTCAATCCCCTCCGCCGGCTCCAATTAAATCAAGGGGTTATCCTAGAAATGGGATGGCCCCTTGAGGCTTTTTGGAGGTCCGGGAATCACTGGGGAACCACCAGATAAAAGGGGGCCGGCCGGCAACCGGCCCCTTGGGTGGTCTGGAATGGGGGGATGGTCAGGTGGATGCTTCCGGCAAGGGTTCGGATGGCTTGACGCTCCAAAGCTGGTCGTAACAGTGCTTCAGGGTCAAAAGCAACATCGTCGGGTGGCCGGTCAATTCATAAAGGGCGTCTTGGCCCCCTTTTTCAAGGTCCCTCGCCAGGCATTCACACCCCTCCACCGCCCGGATCACCTCCCGCATGGTAGAAGCAAGACGGGCATAGGTGACAGGGCCGGTATGATCAGGTTCACCGCCCAGGTAGAGCGGCTTCTGTTTGGGATCGGCCGGGCCCGGCGTTTGGCTGTCGGTACTCATGTGGCCACCTCCTCGGCTGAATCCGGGGCGTCTTCCAGCTTGAGCGCCCAGATCCACCCTTTATCGGCGTCGATGCCAGCGCTTCTGTATTCGCGGTTCTCGATTTTTTGGCCGTTGGCCATATGCGTCGGCGCCAGGTCAAAGGCTTGATTGATTATACGCCTACAGGCTAAACGGGCCACCGCGAGCGGCCCGAGGGTGCCGGCCGGCGCGGGGGGTTCAGTTACGGCGTCGATGATCTTCATCACGCCTTCCGCCTGGTGCCAAATATCATCCAGGGCGTTATAAAGGCCGGTCAGGCTGATTGGCCTATGTTCCTCATATTCCGTTTCGCTGCCGTAATAGAGGGTCGCCTTGACGGGATCGGAGGGCTTGATGGGTGGATTCTGGAGATCATCCTTTAAAGGAGAGCCAGGGGCCGCCTCCGGAACCTGGGGGTCGGCAGCCTCTTTTGAGCGGGCGCCAATCGGAGCTTCAATGCTTTCCACCGCCACTCTCAGTTGGTGAACAATGACCGCAATTTCGCGCATGGCCGGGCTTGAGCCTGGATACTCGGCAATTAGATGGGCGTCATATTCTTCCGGGGTCATGGGGTATTTCTTCTCGGACGGCGCTTCAGGGGCGGCCTTCATCAGCCGTTGACGCTCGGCCTCAAGTTCCGCGTCCCTGGTCATGCTGTTCTTCTCTTTCAGGGCCGCCAGTTCCTTCCTCAGTAGCGTGTTGGCGTCCTTTAGGCGACGGTTCTTCTGCTCCAGGGTCAGCTTGGCAGGTTTGTTCTTGGCGGGTTGCGGGGTGGCCAAGGCTTTTGCTGTATGCTTGGCGGTCCTCATTGGGGCACCTCCGGCTCTTCTCCGGGGGCCGGGACAGTATAGAGCCAGCCGCTATCAAGCGATGGGTCATCCGGCAAAATCGAATAAAGCCTTTCTTCCCCTTCCTTGAGAGAATCAGCGGCGAACTGAATAGCCGCCTGCAGCGCCAATGGCAGCTTGAATAATCCCTCTTTGTGTGTCTGATTCAAAAGAAAGGCCAGGCCGCCCATTTTGTTGCAAAGAGCCCTAACCACATCGCCCAGTTGGTCGAGCGTGGTCAAATCACCGTTAATGTTTTGAAAGGCCAATTTTCGGCCCTTGAAGGTGGCGGCCGGGATCGGGCCTTGGCTGGCCTCGGGTGGGGTTTCGGTGGGGGTAGGGGGTTTCTGTTTGGCGGTTTTGCTGAGCATGGAGCACCTCTGAGCTTGCGATTGACCCTCCAGAGAAGGGCCGGGTGCTGAAAACCGCTACAAGACGGCGGGCGTATTCCCCGAAGGTATTTTATTAGCCCACACCCAGCCCAAGGCTCATCGGCAAAAACAGGGCGCAAAAATAGCACAATCTGCGGGTGTGCGACCGCTTGTAGGGTGTTTTCATGCACCGTGAAACCAGGATGCCACAGGCGGAGGAGGAAGTCAAGAGGGGGGACACCCTCTCCCGCGGTTCGGCGCTCTTTTCAGAAAAGTTCTCCATCGGAACATGCCGGAATTGAGAAAAGTTCTCCCGCGATGACTTCCCCCGAGAGTGCGCATTGTTCTCCCTTTTTTCGGTCGATTGTGGAAGCAGGACAGGCTGGCACTTTGTTATACAAAGTGCATCCTTCCTGGGAGAACTCCAGCCGTAAATGCCCCTCTCCGCGCCCTGGTGGGCTTGTCGCGGGAGTTAGAGCAGTAGGCCAGTCCAATTTTGGATTGGCCGAATTCGGGCGGAGGAGGCCCCCGCCAGGGGTATCATTAGTAATGACACCCTTCAGCGCCCCCAATTTTGGGGAGGCCGCATTTATTCGCTTGACATAACAATCTATCAATGTTAATATATTTCTAATAGTGTTATTAGAGGTTAATATGGTCCTAACCGAAGAAGAGAAGGCCGAACGGCCCTTCACGGTAAAAGAGACGGCCGACTTCCTGAAAGTGAATATCAATACGATTACACGATGGATAAAGGAAGGAAGGTTAAAAGCCGTGAAGATCGGTAGGGCCTGGCGCATACCCAGGAGCGAGATTGAAAAAATTCTGAAGGTTGATTGAACAAAGCGGCCCTGCCCGGGTGTTGCTTCCACCCGGGCAGGGCCTAACCCAACCCCTTTGACTAGGAAAGGAGAGAGGCTATGTCCACTCTATCGAACGAACGCCCCAAGGGCAACAATAAAGCCGCCAAACAGACACCCCCCGCCCAATTCGACAACTATTCAGAGGCGCTCCTGGTTATTGCCGCCCGCATCCAGAGCCTGGAAGAGCGGCTGAATGACTTTGAGAGCAGCGTGAGGGAAGATCTGTCCCTTAATAGCGAAATCATTAGCGGTGATTTTAACTTCTTGAACGATCGGATAAATGCCATCCACGAGCTGCTTGGCAATGGCATACCAAAGGGTAATGAAAAAGAAACGGCACACGCCAAGGCACGTCGAGCGCCCAAAAAATTGCAGGCGCGCAATCAGCGGCAAAATTTTCGGCTCTTGCCCCCGCCAACGGACGAATCGGAGGTGGCCCAATGAAGACTACCAACCACACACCGAAAGCCCCGACCGCCCCGCCCCCTGCCAAGAGCAAGCCGGTGGCCCTGTTGACCCCGGAACAGAAGATCCGCCGCCTAGAGGACGCCAACACGCAATTACGGAAGGAACTGACCGCGGCGGACAAGCGGCATAGCGACCTGGCCGACAGGTTGTCTGTTAAGCTGGATGCACTTGAAAAGGCCGCATCAGGGAAAATACTTACGGCCACCAAGGAATTTTCGGCCGCCGAATTTAAAGCAGCTTTATACGGCGAGTATATAGGGGGCCTACATTCCAAACTGC